>ENA-ORTI01000487-ORTI01000487.1-human-gut-metagenome-genome-assembly--contig:-NODE-487-length-47554-cov-3.513484_pt1 | contig 47554 bp, 46 predicted proteins | sample MGYA00242071_ERZ509191 | MGnify/ENA primary metagenome ERZ509191 (study PRJEB26280, sample SAMEA2338832) | human gut metagenome | biome: human gut; feature: human-associated habitat; material: faeces...
GTTGAGATGAAGCTGGACTATATGCCAATCCTGGAACATGTGGCAGAGCAGGAACAGGAGTCCTCCCATAGTATCAAGGAGATTGATGAAAAGATGCAGCAGTTATTTCCATTACTTGCAAACGGAGATACCTATTTGCAGGAAACCTCATGTTATGGTCATCAGCTTACGGCAGAAATTGATCCGGAGGAACATCTCATCAAAAACGTGCAGATTGACGGAGAAGACGTGTACCGGGCTGAGAGCGGTGCCGCGTCCATGGAAAATATTGCGGGGCTCGCTACATTAAAGCTGTGCGATATTCTGGAATCCGAAGAAAGGTATGATCCGACCGTATATGATTTTACGCCACCACCGGTATCGGAACTGACCGACGACGGAAGGTTGTGGGATGAGGGCCTTGGTAAGGACATCAACTGGTCCGATGACTATATTCTGGACCCAATCGTAACGGAAGATATGGAACGATAAGGAGGGTGTCTATGCGAAAAAAGATATGTTTTATTATGGCCGCGGTCATGATGTCTGCAATGTTATTAACCGGCTGCCAATTTTCGCGACAATCGTTCCATAATTCTCACAGAAAGGAGGCTGCCGTATGAAACTCAGCATGACATACCGTGTCAGAACCAAAGGGTTCAATCACATTTTCGATGAGACTGTTCATCTGTATCGTCAGGCAGTCTCCTTCTTCATGGATGTATGCCTGAAAGAATGGAACCGTATTTCTATCATTCAGGGACAGAAGATCCGTTCCGGCTTCATGGAATCACTCACGGTCAAAACCAAACAGAATCCCGTTGTTCTCTATGACTTCTCGACGAAATTTTATAAATTTCCGAGTTACCTGCGCCGGGCGGCCATTGCGGAGGCACTGGGTAAGGTATCGTCCTACCGGAGCAACCTGGCAAACTGGGAAGCAGCGGAGCCGGAGAAACGCGGAGAGAAACCATCACTGCCGCAGGTGGGATATGTGTACCCAGCCATGTACCGTTCCGGTATGTTTGTCCGTACCGGGATGTATCAGGCGGCGCTGAAAGTATTCATCCGTAATACCTGGGACTGGGTTCTGGTAGATCTCAGAAAGAGTGATGCGGATTACATTCTCCGTCACTGTAAGAACTACAGGGAATGTGTCCCGACTTTGCAGAAACGCGGAAAGAAGTGGTTTCTGGACTTTGTATTCCAGACAGCAGTCAAACTTCCGGATACAAAAATTCAGCACACCCGTATCCTGGCAGTGGACTTAGGGCTCAACAGTGCGTGTACGTGCAGCATCATGACTCCGGAGGGCGCGGTCCTCGGCAGGGAATTTCTTTCCCTTCCGGGAGAATACGACTCTCTGGAGCATGCGATCAGCCACATCACACATGCACAGAAACTTTGCGCCCGGCGGACTCCCGGCCTCTGGAAACAGGCTAAAGGTATCAATGATGACATTGCGGTAAAGACCGCACAGTTCATCGTAGATACAGCGGTCAAATATGATGTGGACTGCATCGTCATGGAACACCTGGATCTCGCCGGAAAGAAGCGCGGCAGCAAGAAGCAGCGTCTTCACCTCTGGCGGGCGAAGTACATACAGGCCATGGTAACGGACAAAGCGCACGGGAACATGATCCGGGTTGCCAGAGTCTGTGCCTGGAATACATCCAGGCTTGCATTTGACGGAAGCGGCAGAGTCATGAGAGGGAAAGAGGCAGATCTTCCAAGCTACAGCCTCTGCCGGTTTCCGACCGGGAAGCAGTACAACTGCGACCTGAACGCGAGCTATAACATCGGTTCCCGGTATTATATCCGGGAACTCTTAAAGACCCTTCCGGTAACGGCGGGGCAGGCGGTTACGGCAAACGTACCGGAACTGGCCCATAGAAGCAAATGTACCTTATCCTCGTTAATTAAGCTGAATGCGGCACTTGCGGCATAGTGCCAGAAGACAGCTGAGTTCAGCCTGTATGGAGGAAGGGCAGCCCGGGAGTCCTAAAAACTTCAACCGGACGGGAAATCCGGCTATCGGGACACTTTCATGGCAGAGCTTTCAGGAACGGGATCCAACTGGATACCGGGAGCTCGTGACTTCAGTCATGAGAGACGACTTCACTATCCAGAGTATGCCGACCATGAGCAAATACTCCCTGTTTTGCTGGGTCGCAGCTCAGATGGCGCAGTTATTCGGCTTCTATCTTGTCATGCGTGTTCATTTCATTGCGAAAAAGAAAGATTCGCAAGTAGAAAAAATTGCAAAACCAATTTTGGAACTGCTGGTATGGGTCATTGGCCTTACATTATATTGTTTACCAGCAGCATTACATGTGGCTGGAATATTCTGATATTGCCAAACGCAGAGTTGTGACAGAAATCATGACTCTGTGTTTTTTCTTTGCGGTACACGGATTTCGCGCAAAAGCATCAAACTGTGTCCATAATTATCCCAAAAGAAGAAAGGAGGATTGGAAATGGAAAATCAGAATGCTTCAAACGAAGCATCAACAGAAGAGAATCAGAAGAAGCTGTGGATGAAATGGATCGATTGGCTTAAGTCATGGTTCTTCGTATTGATTGTAGCTATTGGATGTGTCATGTGGCAGCATAACATTTTTGGCATTGCTACAAACGAAACAATTCTTTTGATCGGCAGGATTATACTGCAGCTCTGCGCGCCGATTGGTACTGTTATGTTTGTGAGTGGCCTGTTGGGTTATCTGGCGACAAAAAAAGTAGCCGGACCGGATGGCGAAATTACCGGATCAAAGAAATGGGTTTGGTGTAGTAGTTATGGCCTGATGCTGATACTTTGCCGGTTCCTATTTATTTCCATGGATAATGCTATTGCATTTGTAACGGGTATATTTCAGATAAGCGGCGTATGTATGGTTCTGTTAGGAATGGGTTCCAGCATGGCGTTCTCCTCCTCTCGCCGGTTAGATCCGACCTAAGTCCCGGTGGACCTCTCCCACAGGATATCCCTCCTGCCGAACGGCCTCCGCCAAATGGTGTGCCACCGCCACTGAGCGATGCCGTCCCCCGGTACAGCCCACTGCGATCGTCAGTGAGGTTTTGCCTTCTTCCACATACCGGGGCAGCAGATAGGTAACGAAGTCAGTCAGACGGCGGAGGAACTCCCTGCTTTGTGGAGCAGACAGGGCATAGTCCCGCACCCCGTCATCCAGCCCAGTGCGGGGCCGCAGCTCCGCTACATAGTAGGGGTTGGGCAGAAAGCGCACATCAAAGACCAGGTCGGCCTCCATAGGGATTCCGTGCTTGAACCCAAAGGATGTCACCCTCACCTCCATAGACCGCTCCGCCTGTCCTCGGGCAAACAGCTGAAGAAGCGTTGCCCTCAGCCCACGGGCAGTGAGGCCGGAGGTGTCAATGATGTGAGCCGCCCGCTCCCGCAGCGGAGACAACATCCTACGTTCCAGGGCAATGGCCTCCTCCAGAGAGTCACACTCATCCGCCAGAGGATGGCTGCGCCGTGTCTCCTTATACCGCTGAATGATAATCTCATCCGTGGCCTCCATAAATAGGATGCTGTACGCACACTGCATGGCCCGCAGTTCATCCAATGCCTGGAACAGGCTGTCGAACTTGGTACCCCCCCGGATGTCAGTAACCAGCACTACCCGGTCATACTCGCCGTTCCCTGCCATCCCTAATTCGGCAAACTTAGGGATCAGAAGGGAGGGTAAATTGTCCACACAAAAAAAGCCCATATCCTCCATGATAGAGGCGGCACGGCTCTTTCCCGCACCGGACAAACCGGATATAATGACAAATTCCATAGGAACCACCTCGTCTGCCACCCTGCAATCACTGGATGGCATTTCTCTCTCGTACGGCTTTTTGTGCCGCAAAACTTACCCCAGAAGCCGCACTTCCCGCTCCAGGGTCACGCCCGTCTCCCGCAGGACCCGCTCCCGCACTTGGTCCACCAGAGCCAGCACATCTGAGCAGGTTGCCCCGCCCCGGTTAATCACAAAGCCCGCGTGCTTCTCTGACACCTGAGCCCCTCCTACCGTCAGCCCCTTCAGTCCGCACTGGTCAATCAGTGCTGCTGCAAAGTATCCCTCTGGGCGCTTGAACATGGAACCTGCACTTGGATACTCCAGCGGCTGCTTCTCGCTGCGGCGCCGGGCCAGTTCCTGGATCTTTTCTCGGATCTCCTCCGGATCTCCCTGCGGCAGAGAGAACTCCGCCTTTAGAATGAGCCATTCAGGATGCTTGGCGAATACGCTGCTGCGATAGCCAAACTCACATTCAGAGCTGGGGATGGTATGCTCCTCCCCCTCCTCGTCCAAATAGGTCACAGCAGTGACCGACTGGGACAGCTCACCTCCGTAGGCCCCGGCGTTCATCATTACACCGCCGCCCAGGGTGCCTGGGATCCCGTGGGCAAACTCCAGCCCAGCCAGCCCCCGGCCCTGGGCCGCATTGGCCAAACGAGCCATGGAGATACCGCTCTCTGCCCATAGACGTCGGTTCACTTCTTGGGTCTGATCCAGGCCGCACAGCTTTACCACAAACCCATGATATCCCTCGTCCGATACCAATAGGTTGGAGCCGTTGCCCAGGAAGAAGGGGCGGATGTCCAGCTCCCGGGCCGCTCTCACCGCCGCTTTTGCCTCCCCCACCGTCCGTGGCAGGGCCATCAGGGCAGCCGGGCCACCGATCCGGAAAGTAGTATGCCGGGACATAGGTTCCTCGTTCCGCACTTCCAGCGTACCACACCGCTGAGCCAGCAGGGCGGCCAATGCTTCAAATCGATCCATATTTCCTCCTGATCCTCAGGTCAAATTCTAGGTATCATGTTATTATAGCAAATTCCTGAAAAAAATAGAATAGGCGAAACAGAAAATGTCCTCACGGCCATCGCAAAAGCGATCCATCCACTTTTGTATGTACATTTCATCTCCTTGGAGGCCCGATCTTGCTCCCAAGAAGTCATTCGGTTTTCGTTTCTTGAGCACGACAGGCTGTGCCCAGTAGAACCGGCCGCCTTATAAGCTGCTGGCTCTACTGGGCACATGAAAAATTTTGTCACACCATGTCGCACAGCAGGGCAGCCCCTACTACACCGGCATCATTGCCCAAGCTGGCCTTCACCAGTTTGGGCGGATTGTCTTTGTCAAAGCAGCCCCGGTGGAATCGCTCTCGTAAGGGATCCAGCAGCAGATCATCATCCGCAGCGCTGATCCCACCTCCGAGGCAAATCACCTCCGGAAACAGCACATTGGCCAAATTGATCAGCCCCACAGAAAGGCCATCCAGATAGCACCCCAATGCACGACAGGCCGCAGCATCTTCCTGGCGGGCTGCCTGAAACACCATACGGCCATCCACACGCACCTTCTCCCCTTCACAAAGCTGCCACAGGGCACTGTCTGGACTCTGATCCATCTCCTCTCGGGCCATCCGAATCAATGCGGTAGCGGAGCCATACTGCTCCCAGCATCCCCGGTTCCCGCATCCACAGAGCTGTCCTCCGGGATGGATCACAATATGTCCTGCTTCCAGGCCCGCACCGCCGAAACCAGTGTACAGCTTTCCGCCTTGAACCATGCCGCTGCCAATCCCAGTCCCCAGGGTAACCACCACCGCAGGGTCACAGCCACGGGCCGAGCCAGCCCAGTACTCTCCAATTGCTGCACAATCAGCATCGTTGCCCAGATAGAGCGGCAGTTCCAATTCCTGCTGGAACAGTGCCCGGAGCTGGGTATTTCGGAAGGGCATATTGGGTGTTTTGACCACTACACCTGTCTGGTTGTTCACCAAGCCGGGCAGGCCAGCACCGGCCGCCTTCAGCTGAGAGACCGGGCAGCCGCCCTCTTCCGCCGCCTGCCGGGCCAGCAGCGCCAGACGGGCAGACAGTTCCTCTGCAGTCCAGTTCCGGTCCACAGGACAGGCGGCTTTATGGAGGATCTTCCCCTCTCGGTCTACCAGACCAGCCACCAGATTGGTGCCGCCTACATCAAGTCCGACATACATCTGCTCCGTCCTCCTCTTCTGACAGCTTTTTAAAGTGCTCGTCCATCCGGCGGGTCAATTCCATGGCTGCATTGTGGCCCATCTTCCGGTTCCGGTTGTTGATGGCAGCCACCTCTACTATGCTGGCTAGATTCCGCCCCGGCTTCACCGGGATGGTGATAGACGGGACCGAGACCCCCAGGATCTCTGTTACTGCCCCCTCTAGACCCAGCCGGTCATAGACCGCATGGTCATCCCAAGGCTCCAGGTTGATGACCATATCGATCTTCTGAGAGATCTTGATCGCACTCATTCCAAACAACTGGCGCACGTCTACCACACCGATGCCCCGCAGTTCCATATAGTGACGGATCAGCTCTGGGGCAGTGGCCACTAGCGTGCCGTGGTTGGTCTGTTTGATCTCTACTGCGTCATCAGCAATGATGCGATGACCCCGCTGGATCAACTCAATCGCCACCTCGCTTTTACCCACACCAGACTCACCTTGGAACAGGACACCCTCGCCATAAATCTCCATCATCACACCGGAGCGGGTAATCTGAGGTGCCAGATAATTGTAAAGACTGCCGATGAGCGCGCTCATAAAAGCGGATGTGTGAGCCTGGGTACGCAGCACCGTCCGGTCGTGCTTCTCGGCCATCTCCATACACTCGGGGAAGGGCTCAATCTCCCGGGAAATAATCAGGGCCGGAATGTCCTGGGAGAGCAGCAGTTCGAAGCTCTCCCGCCGCTCCTCGGAGGTCAGCCCCTCCAGATAGGTGGTCTCAACGCGGCCGATCACCTGGAGCCGCTTGGCGTCAAAGTAGTCGAAAAATCCGGTGAGCTGCAGGCCCGGCCGGTTCACGTCCTCCGTCCGGATCGACACATCCTCGTACCCCGCCCCGCCCCTCAGGACCTCCAGGCGAAATTCCTGAATCAGTTTTCCCAGCTTTACGCTGTAAAGGCTCTCCATTGGCGCTGCCCCCTTGCGGTATTATTAGTTATAGTATACCATTCTCCCCTGCTCCTTTGCAACACACTTTGGAAGAAAGGGATTTTTTGAAAAAAATGCTTGCAATTTTCGAAAAGCTCTGTTATTATATCATTCGATGCTTTATCAAGCTATCCTGACGAGCGAGGAGGTATAAGCGAATGGCCAAATGTGAATTTTGCGATAAGGGCGTTGTGTTCGGCATCCGGGTGTCCCACTCTCACCGCCGCTCCAACCGTCCTTGGAAGCCCAATGTGAAGCGCGTCAAGGCGATTGTCAACGGCACGCCCAAGCACGTCTATGTGTGCACCAGATGCCTCCGTTCGGGTAAGGTCACCCGCGCTGTGTAAGTTTGTAAAAAAGGGACCAGCCTTTGGCTGGTCCCTTTTTTCTTTGGAACGATTGCGCCTGTCCCCACATAGCATGGGGACAGAATGGAGGCGTATTCCATGGCTGATGCTCTGTGCCGCCTGCCCCGGGTCCTGCTGGATGGCCGCCCTGCCGCCCGTGCACTGCTCTGTGGCAGCAACGCCCACCCCGGCCTGCGGGGCGAGGCGCTGTTTTATCCCTACCAGGACGGAACCCTATTGCTGATACGCGCCCTGGGGCTGCCCGGGGACGGCTTTTATGCCTGCCACATTCACGCGCTCGGCGACTGCTGCACCGGGGGCGACGTGGCCTTTCACTGCGCCGGTCCCCACTACGATCCGGAAGGCCGCGAGCACCCGAACCACGCGGGAGATCTCCCCGTCCTGCTCTCCAGCGGCGGCCGGGCGCTCTCCCTCGTGTATACCGGCCGGTTTCAGCCCGGGCAGGTGCTGGGCCGGTCGGTGGTACTCCACGCTCTGCCCGATGACTACCGCAGTCAGCCCACTGGCGCCGCCGGGGGCCGCATTGCCTGCGGCGTCATCTCCCCTGTGGCCTGAGCCGGGCCCGCATGGCTTGTCATGCGGGCCCGGCTTTCTGCTCTCTATTATCTATTGTATCTTGTTTTGCTATCCCACGGTCACCACCCGCACCACGGCGTCCCCGCCCAGTGCGCCGCTGTAGTACACGGTCAGCTCCGCTCCGTAGGATTTGGCGGCCGAGAGGGTCGTCCAGCGCCCGGTTTCTTGGTTGTAAACCTCTACCCCGTCGCTGACGGGCACCCGAAGGCCTTCCACCACCACGGCCTCCTCTCCGTCAAAATCAGCCCGGCTCACATCGGCCTTCTTCAGGCTCACAACCTCCACGGCCTTTCCCTCGGACGACACCGCGATGCCACCCATGGTTCCGCTCCTGACCGTCTTTCCCGTGATATATGCCTGGCTAGCTCCGCTGCTGTTCTCCACGGAGACGGTTCGGTTGGTATAGGTCATGCTGCCGCTGCCCCCGGTCTGCTCCCCGGCGGTCAGCAGGCCGTAGGTAAATGCGTTCCCTGTCACATCGTCCAGCAGGAGGAGGCAGACCTCTCCGCTTTCGTCTGTGGCGTAAAAGTCAATTTGGGAGGCAGGTACGGTATCCATCAGAATATCCTCCAGGGCAATTTCCGCCACTGTGCTGGAACCGGCCCGCTCGTAGAGCTTCACATTCTCCGACAGTGGAAGGCTCCCCAGGGTGCCGCCCGACGGATCCAGGGCATACTGGCTCCCACCGGACACCGGATAGACCGACAGGGCCCCGATCCCGGTGGAGCTGACCCGAACCAGCTCACCCACACCGGCGCCGTGGACGCTGAGCTCACCCGCCGCAGTCAGCCCGCAGGTCAGCTCCACCCCGTCCTCCTGAAGCACGCCGTAGAGCTCCGCCCGCTTCTCCGAGGGGGCGCAGGCAGAGATCACCTCTCCCGCCCCGTTCAGGGTGACGGTAATCCGGTCGCCCACCGCGAAGGCGGACAGCCCGGCCGCCGCCCCGTCCACCACCTCCAGCTCCACGCCCAGCAGCGTGATGGAGGCGGGCGATGCGGCGTTGGGGCTGGCATTCTCATAATAGCCGGTCAGCATGACCCCCTCATAGGCCGCCGCCTCGGAGGCCACGACCAGATCGAGCGCCCCGGAGTCCGTATAATACAGCGTCACCTGCTCCCGGCCCTCCAGCTCATACCAGCAGTCGCCGTAGGTGCTGACCGCGCCGTCCAGCAGCACCCTGGTTCCGCTGGAGATGGCATACGTTCCCCCTCCGGCGGCGGTGATGCCGTCCGCCGCCACCTCTGCCGGGCGGAGGGTGCGATGGGACGAATCGTCCGGCAGGAAGCCCACCGTCTTTCCCGCCTCGTCCAGCAGCAGCGCGCCTTTCCGCCCCACCAGGCGATCCGGCACTGCCTCCGCAGGTTCATACCAGTTGATCGTCTGATTGGCATAGACCTCCACCGTGCCCAGGGTGCCGTCCGCCGCCTCGGCGTTATTGTCCAGCAGCACCGCACCGGTTACCTTGGAGGCGCAGAGGTTGTCGATGTAATCCTGTCCGTCCCGGTCTGTCTGCCGCAGCACGCGGTAGAGCAGCAGGGCCGCGTCTCCCCGGGTCAGGCCGGCTCCGCCGTCTGCGGGCAGGCCGTCCAGAAGCCCCAGTGCCCCGGCCTTATTCAGATAGTCCTCCGGCCAGAAGGGGCCGATCTCCTCCGCCGTATAGCCCAGCAAACGGAGAACCACGGTTACCGCCTGTCCCACCGTCACCGGGTCGTCCGGGCCAAAGCGGCCGTCGCCATAGCCGGAGACCAGCCCCTCCTCACAGGCCAGATTGATATAGGGGGCGGCCCAGCCGCCGCCCGGCACGTCGGAAAAGCGGGTACGGTAGGCGCTCCCCCGCGCCTGATCCCCGTGTCCCTCCGTCAGAATGGCCAGCTTGCAGAACTGGGCGCGGGTCAGCGCGTCGTCCGGGTGGTAGCTCCTGTCGGAGTACCCGGAGACAATACCCAGTCCGGAGAGCACCTCCACCGCCTCGGACAGCTCCTCGCCGCTCACATCCGAAAAGGCCAGGGCGGGCGCCGCCGCGATCAGCCCCAGGCACAGCCCCGCCGCCAGCAGCAGCGCCAGAATACGTTGTTTCATCTGTGTTTCTCCTCTCGATTAGTCGGCGCGCAGGGCGTCCACGGGCTGCAAACCGGACGCCTTGGCCGCCGGGTAGATGCCGAACACGATTCCGATGGCGACAGAGAAGGCGAAGGCGCCCGCCGTCACCAGCGCGTCGGGATACAGGATCAGATCATACATGGCCTTCCCCAAAATGAGCGAGAGCAGGTAACCCAGGGCGATGCCGATGAGGCCGCCCAGAGCGCTCAGGATGGCGGCCTCCACCAGGAATTGTCCCACGATCTCCCGCCGGGGCGCGCCGATGGACTTCTTGATGCCGATTTCCCGGGTCCGCTCCGTGACGGTGACCAGCATGATGTTCATGATACCGATTCCGCCCACCAGCAGGGCGATGCCCGCGATGCCGCCCAGTACCACGCTCATGGAGGTCATCTCCTCCGTGCTCTCGCTCATGGCGGAGTTGCCGTTCTCCAGCTCATACTCCCCCACGCTCGTGTCGATGGTCTCCCCCAGGAAACGCTCCAGCTTCGCCATCACTGTGTCCATGTGGTCGGACTGATCTACCTTGACAGAAAAGTGGGTGAGCTGGGCGGTGCCCAGTATGGCCCGATCCAGGGAGTAGGGGATCACCGCCATGTCGTCCATGGAGCCCTCCTCGCCCCCGTCCTTCTGGTAGTAGATCCCCACCACGGTGAAGGGCTCACCGCCGAAGTAGACGGTCTCCCCGATGGGATCCGCATATTGAAACAGGCTGTCCGCCACGTAGGAGCCGAGCACGCACACCCGGCTGCGCCGGTCGACGTCAAAGGCGCTGATGTCCCGCCCCTCCTTCAGGGTGTAGTTCCCGCAGACGGAGAACTGGTCGCTGCCCAGGTAGAGCGTCCCGCTGTCCAGCGTGGTGGTGCGGTATTTCATGGGCAGGCTTGTGGACAGATCGGGGCTCACCCCCAGCACCATATCGCCCAGCTCTCCATTCCCATAGTCATAGAGGGCGTCTATCACATCCACAGACCGGCTGGTGTCGTACCAGTTCACCGTGACGTTGACCTTGTTGACGCCCAGCTTCTCATAGTAGGCGGTGATGTCCGCGTTGTAGCCGGACACCAGCGCCACCAGCACCAGCACGGCGGTCACGCCGATGATGATGCCCAGCATCGTGAGGAAGGAGCGCCCCTTTTTCTCCCGGATGGAGTCCAGGGCCATGCGCAGCGCGTTCATGGCGCCACCCGCGCCGGCGGGGCGCTCCAGTCCACCAGCACGCCGTCCCACAGGCTGTCGTGGACGATTCTCCCATCCTTCACCCGCACGGTACGGTCGGCCTGGGCCGCGATACCGTTGTCGTGGGTGATCAGGATCACGGTGGTTCCCTCGGCGTTCATCTGGCGCATGAGGCCCAGCACCTGCTCGCCGGTTCTGGAGTCCAGCGCCCCGGTGGGCTCGTCGGCCATGAGGATGGGCGAGCGGGCGGCGATGGCCCGGGCGATGGCCACCCGCTGCTGCTGGCCGCCGGAGAGCTGGGCCGGCCGGTTGTCCGCCTTGGCGGCGATCTCCACCTTTTCCAGCGCCTCCATGGCCCGCGCCCGCCGCTCCGCCAGCGGGACCCGCTGGTAGAGCATGGGCAGCGCCACATTCTGCCAGACGTTCAGGGACGGGATGAGGTTATAGCCCTGAAAAATGAACGCAATCTGCCGGGAGCGGATCTGGGACAGCTCCCTCTGGGTGCGCTCCCGGATCGGGGTGCCGTCCAGGAGATACTCCCCCCGGGTGGGCACGTCCAGGCAGCCCAGTATGTTCATCATCGTGGACTTGCCGGAGCCGGAGGTGCCGATGATGGCCACAAACTCCCCCTGGTCTATGCTCAGCGTAACCCCATCCAGCGCGTTGACCTGGTTTTCCTGCCCCTCGGCGTAAATTTTATAGACGTCCTTCAATTGAATCAGGCTCATACAGAATCCCCCTTCTCAGCCCATAGGGCCGCCGCCGGGCATCCCGCCGCCCATGCCGCCAGGCATTCCGCCGCCGAAATCCGGCATCTCTCCGCCGCTGAAGTCCGGCATTTCCCCGCCGCCCGGGAAGTCGGACGGCTCCTCTCCCTGGCTGGTGGTATCCCCGCCGTTCGGGGCCGCCTGCTGGTAGCGGGTGAATACCTCCACCCCCTCCTCCACGCCGGAGAGGATGCGCACATACTGGCTGTTGGACACCCCGGTTTCCACCGGCACGGCATAGAACCCGTCGGGCACCACGCCGTCCTCCAGCTCCACCGCGTTGTCCGGCGCCGCGTCCGCCTTGACGAAGAGGCAGGTTCCCTGGCTGGTGCTCTTGAGGGCCGCGATGGGGGCCAGCACCCCCTCGGACTCGTCGCCCACGGTGATGGAATAGGAGACGTTGACGCCGGCGGAGAGGGCGCCCCCGCTGGGAATGGTGATGGTGATGGGGAAATAGGCCACGCCGTTGGAGTTGGTGGCCTCATAGCTGATCTCCGTGACAGTGCCGGTGTAATGGGTGTCGCTCTCCGCCCCCGACTGGGTGATGTCCACCTCCATCCCCATGGCAATGCCGTCGATGTCCAGCTCGTCAATGTTGGCGGTGATGGTCATGGAGTCCAGGTTGTAGAGCACCACCGCGGTCTGCCCCGCCTCCCGGGGGCTCTCTCCCTCCCGGACATTGACCATGATGATCTTCCCCGCCAGCTCAGCGGTCACCGCGTAGTCGGAGCGCTTCTCCTCCGTCTCCGCGCTCTTCTCCTGGAGCTGGACAATCTTTTCCTGGGTCTGGGTGATCTGCTTGTTCACCGACTCCACCTGCTTCTGGTAGTCGGCCCCGTCGAGCTGGACGAGAACGGCCCCGGCGCTCACCTGCTCATAGTCCACCGCCCCGATGCCGGTCACCTCGCCGCCCACCTCGGCGGTGAGATCCTGGCTGCGGCGGTACTCCAGCTCCCCCTCCACCGACGGATAGAGCTTTTCGCCCGAGTCCGCCACCAGATAGCCGGCGCCCGTCATTCCCTCGGTGAAGGCGCCCGGATTGTCCAGGGTGACGGTGACGGCAAAGCAGTGGGTGCCCTCCGCCGTCACCCGGTCTACCATCTGAATGTCGGTGACGGTTCCCTCCTGGTTGAGCATGAGGCTGGCCACGGACACCCCGGCCTTCATGCCTACGTAGACCTGATCCTCATAGGCGTAGCTGAAATACTGGGTCAGGCACATCTGGCTGTCGTCCACAAGGGTGGCCAGCTTGGTTCCGGCGGCCACATTGTCCCCCACGTCCACGGCCACATCGGTGATCCGGCCGGCAAAGGGGGCTGTCACAGTGAGGGCGGCGATCTCCTCCTGGAGCTGGGCGAGCTGTTCCTGGTAATCGTCCAGCTGGTTTTCCTGCTCGGTGATCTGATCCTGATACTCCTCAATCTGGTCGTCCAGCTCTGAATCGTCCTGGGTGTAGAGCAGATCGCCCACCTCCACCGTGTCGCCGGCGGAGACATATACGCCGGTGATCTCCGCCTCCGAGGCGGTGGTGTACGTAACGCTGTCCGCCGGCATGGTGGTTCCGGTGCCGGAGAGCGTTGTGGACAGGCTGCCATAGGTGGTCTGCTCCGTCAGGGGCGTCTGCTCCTCCCCACTGAAAAACAGGGCCTTCCCCCCGAGGGCGGCGCCGACCGCCAGGGCCAGAACCAGCAGCAGCGCCGCCCCGCGCCTCACCGTCAGCCGCCGGCCGGGCTTCCGCTCGGGCGGCGCGCTCCCCTCCGCTTTCTTCCGCAATGCCGTCAACTGCATGCAATCGTCCTCCCCTTCTGTTCCGGTTTCGGAGGCCAGTATAGGTGGAGAAACTGAAATTACTCTGAAAAAGGGCCGCGTGAGATTGTTAACACTCTGTAAATCCTTTCGTCTGCCGCCCCGCCTATAATACATTTCAGACAGATTTCAGTTCTCTCCCTTATAATGGAGAAAAACGCAGGAAAGGACAGAAGGTATGCGCATCTTGATTGTAGAGGACGAGCTCCGCCTGGCCGAGGCGCTGGGCCAGATCATGGCGGAGCAGCGCTATCAGGCCGACGTGGTGTTTGACGGGGCGGACGGGCTGGACTACGCCCTCACCGGGCAGTACGACGCCATCGTGCTCGATGTGATGCTTCCCAAGGTGGACGGCTTTGAGGTGGCCCGCCGCCTGCGCTGCGCCCACGTCTCCACCCCCATTCTGATGCTCACCGCCCGGGATGAGATCCCGGACAAGATCGCGGGGCTGGATCACGGCGCGGACGACTATATGACCAAGCCCTTCGACATCGGGGAGCTGCTGGCCCGGGTGCGGGCGCTCACCCGGCGGCAGGGCGAGGTGATCGGTGAGCAGCTCGCCGCCGGGGATCTGGTGCTGGACACCCCCACCCGCAGTCTGCGCTGCGGGGAAAAATCCGTCCGGCTGGGCTTCAAGGAGTTCGACGTGCTCCGCCTGCTGCTGGCCGCCCCCCGGGCCGTCATTCCCAAGGAGGACATCATCTCCAAGGTATGGGGCCTGGAGTCGGAGGCGGAGGACAACAACGTGGAGGTCTACATCTCCTTTCTGCGGAAAAAGCTGGCCTATCTGGGTTCCCGGGTGAGCATCGGCACCGTGCGCAAGGTGGGCTATCACCTGGAGGTGCCTGCGGTATGATCAAGCGGCTGCGGCGGAAATTCATCCTGATCAACCTGCTGCTGGTGGGCCTGGTGCTGGCGGTGGTGTTCATCCTCTTTGTGGGGGCGAACGTCCGTCGCCTGGCGGGGCAGAGCGATGCCGCCCTCCGGCTGGCCCTGTCCTGGCAGGAGGGGGAGGGGCCGCCCCGCTTTGAAATCGGCGGCCCGCCGCCGGAGGAGCGCGAGCCGGACGGGGCGCACCGCTTCTCCCTGATCCCGGTTTTTGTGGTCACCGTGAAGGACGGGGCCATTACCGGCCTCAACGACGGCGGCCAGGTGGACGTTTCGGAGGAGACCGCCGCCGAGGCGGTGGAGCAGGCCCAGTCCTCCGGCGCCAGTCAGGGCGTGCTCAGGGAGCTTCGCCTGCGCTTTCTGGTGGAGCGCAGGCCCGACGGCGAGCTCCGCATCGCCTTTGCCGATCTGGGCTGGGAGACTGCCTCCCTGCGCAATTTGTCCCTGCTGTCCCTGCTGGTGTGGGCCCTGGCCATGGTGGGTCTCTTTTTCGTGAGCCTTGTCCTCTCCTCCGTGGCCCTGCGCCCGGCGGAACGGGCGTGGCAGCAGCAGCGCCAGTTTGTGGCCGACGCCTCCCACGAGCTGAAAACCCCCCTCACCGTCATTCTGGCCAATACCGGCCTCGTCCTCTCCCATCCCGAAGACACGGTGGCCGCCCAGTCCAAATGGCTGGAGTACACCCACGACGAGGCGGAGCAGATGAAGGAGCTGGTGGACGATCTGCTCTTTCTGGCCAAGTCGGATGCCGCCCGCCAGCCGGCCGCCCGGGCGGAGACGGCCATGAGCGAGGTGGCGCTGGGCTGTCTGCTCCCCTTCGAGTCGGTGGCCTTTGAGTCGGGCGTGGCGCTGGAGCACCGGATCACCCTCGGTCTGTCTCTGCGCGGGGACGAGGGACAGCTCCGCCGGCTGGTGATGATCCTCCTGGACAACGCCGTGAAGTACGCCGGGCCGGGCGGCACCGTCACCTTCACCCTGGAGCGACACCAGGAGCGGCTGCGGCTGGCGGTACACAACACCGGCGAGCCCATCCCGCCGGAGCACCTGCCCCACCTCTTCGAGCGTTTCTACCGGGCGGACGCCGCCCGGAACCGGAGCGGGGGCGGCTACGGCCTGGGGCTGGCCATTGCCAGGAGCATTGTGGAGGGCCATCACGGGCGGCTCACCGTCACCAGCACCGCCGCGGCCGGCACCACCTTCACCGCCCTGCTCCCCCGCCGGTGACGGTTTTGCTTGTCAGAACGGCGCGGCTGTTGTAAAATGGGCCTGTTCCAGAAGAAGTTGGAAAGGAGAAACCAATTCATGTCCGTTACTGTAGGAAGCAAGGGCCGCGCCGCATGCGTGGTCAACGATCAGAACACCGCCGCCGCCGTGGGCAGCGGCCTGCTGCCCGTGTTCGCTACTCCCCAGATGATCGCCCTGATGGAGAACGCCGCCGTCGACGCCACCCAGGCCTCCCTGGAGGAGGGGCAGGGCACCGTGGGCACCCGGCTGGACGTGAGCCACGACTCCGCCACCCCCGTAGGGATGCAGGTATGGGCCGAGGCGGAGGTCACCGCCGTGGACGGCCGCAAGCTCACCTTTGCCGTCACCGCCTACGACGAGGCCGGCCCCATCGGCAAGGGCACCCACGAGCGCTTTATCATCCAGAACGACAAGTTCCTGGCCAAGGCCCAGGGGAAAAAGAAGGGGAATTGATATGTCCATTGAGACGGGCCGGGCCTACCTGCGGGCCAGAGGCTATGAAGACCGGATTCAGGAATTCAGCGTATCCAGCGCCACGGTAGAGCTGGCGGCCCAGGCGGTGGGGTGCGAACCCGCCCGCATCGCCAAGACCCTCTCCTTTGCGGTAGACGGGGGCTGCGTGCTCATCGTCTGCGCCGGGGACGCCAAGATTGACAACGCCAAGTTCAAGGCCCAGTTCCACACCAAGGCCACCATGCTCACCCCGGAGCAGGTGCTGGACTTCACCGGCCACGCCGTGGGCGGCGTGTGCCCCTTCGGCATCGATAACCCCGCTGTGACCGCCTACCTGGACGTGTCCCTCCGCCGGTTTGACACGGTCTACCCCGCCGCAGGCAACGCCGCCTCCGCCGTCCGGCTCAGTTGCGGAGAGCTGGACATCCTGTCCAACAGCTCCGGATGGATTGATGTATGTAAAAACTGGAGCTGATTGGACACTCCCGCCCTTCTGTCCAATGACTTTTCCGCCCGCCGGGGGTATACTAGAGCATAAAGGGGGTTTTCTTATGCGGGAATTTTTTCATAATATGAAGCTTAGCTTTCTTCTGGCCGCGGTGCTCTACATCATCCTCGGCCTAATCCTGCTGATCTGGCCCGGCGTCAGCGCCACCGTGTTTTGTTATGCCTTCGGCGGCATCCTGCTTATTTACGGCGTGGTGACCATCGTCAGCTTTTTCCTTCGGGACAGCCGGCAGGGCAGCTTCGTGTTCGAGCTCTTCCTCGGTATCGTCGCTGCGGCCCTGGGCCTGCTGTTCCTGCTCCGCCCGGTCATCGTGGCCTCCGTCCTGCCCGTGATCCTGGGCCTGTTTATCGTGGTGGACGGCCTGGTTAACCTCAAGCGGGCGCTGGAGCTGCGCCGGATGCTCTATCTCCGCTGGACCGTGCCCCTGGTGCTTTCCGCCGTATCGGCGGTATTGGGGCTGGTGATCGTCTTTCAGCCCTTCCTGGCCGCGGAGGCCCTGGTCATGCTCATCGGTGCGGTGCTCATCTATGAGGGGCTGTCCGACCTATGGACTATCTTCCGGGTAAGCCAGTGGACCAAGGAGTACCGCAAGCACCATCCGGTGGATGTCGACCAGATCGATTTTGAATAAACCAATAAAAAGCAACTCCCGGGCGAACGCCCGGGAGTTGCTTTTTATATTGACATTTCACTTTAACGTTTATATAATAATAGACACTAAAACAAAATGTTTGTTGTGTGGTGGTTGTCATGGAAGAACAGGAATTATTATGGTCGTCCTCCCAGCAGGAGTTGGTACGGGGTATCGCCCTGCGGGATGGACAGTACCGCTGCCTCCTCTGCGGGGCCGTCTTCCCCCAGGGGGAGGTCTTTCCCCGCGGGGGCCGCTTCTATGATGCCGAGGCCATGGCAGCCCTCCATCTCCGGGAGGCCCATGGCTCCGTGCTGGAGTATCTGCTCCACCGGAACCCCGGTCTGCTGGGGCTGTCCGAGGTTCAGTTGGAGCTGCTCCGCATGCTCGCGGAGGGCTGCACGGATAAGGAAATCGCTGCGCAGAAGAGGGTTTCCCCCTCCACCGTGCGCAATCATCGCTTCAAGCTCCGGGAAAAGGAGCGGCAGGCCCGACTCTTTTTGGCCCTGATGGAGCTGCTGCGTACCAGCCGCATCTCCAGCCCGGTGGATACCGGCTTTTGCCACCCCCATCCCACTGCGTCCATGGTTGATGCCCGCTACGCCGTTACTGAGGAGGAGCGGCAGGCCATCCTGGCCGCCTGTTTTGACGAAGCCGGCGCCCTGCGCCAGTGGCCTGCCCGTGAAAAGCGCAAGTTGGTCGTACTCAGCGCCATCGCCGAGCAGTTCAAGCCCGGCGGACAGTATACGGAGAAGGAGGTCAACCGGCTGCTGGGCCGGATCTATGAGGACTTTCCCTACCTCCGCCGCCTGTTGATCGAATACGGCTTTCTGGAGCGCACCGCCTCCGGCTCCGCCTACTGGCGCAAGGAGTAGGCGGTGGGCCGGGCTGTCGGCGGCCGGGCCGCCGCCCTCCTGCTGGCCGGACGGACGGTCTCCCGGTTCGGCTCCTCCTTTTATCTGGTCGCCCTGCCTCTCTATGTGCTCGAGCGCACCGGGAGTCTGGGGGCGTCCGGCCTTTTCTTCACCCTGACCAGCCTTCCGCCCCTGCTGGCCGTTCCCTTCCTGGGGCCGCTTGTGGAGCGCGCCCACCGAAAAGGATTGCTGATCCTCTGTGATTTTGGCGCCAGCGCGCTCTGTGCCCTTCTCCTGCTTTTCCCCGGCCCCCCGCTCCCCTTCCTCCTTGCGGGCACCATGCTTTTTCACCTGCTGTCCCATTTGTTCGAAATTGCATCCAAGGTTCTCTTTTCGGAGCTGTGTCCACCGGAGCGCCTCTCCTCCCTCAATGGAATCAAAAGCCTGCTGGATCACGGCGCGGCGGTACTGGCCCCTGCGGCGGGCGCGCTTTTGTTTGGACTGTGTGGATTCCGGGCCATCCTCCTGCTGTGCGCGTTGGCCTACGGCCTCTCCGCCCTCCAGGAGTGCTTCATTCCCTACGCGCCGCGCCCCATCCAGCAGGCGGAACCGCCCCGCCTGCGGGCCGGTATTCGATATCTGCTGGGCCGGCGGGAATTGTTCTCCCTCTTTCTTCTGGTGATGGCCCTCAATTTTTTTGTGGCCAACAGCGAGGAGATCATCTTCCCCGGTATTCTGGTGGAGCTGTACCAGTTTCCAGAGTCCCGATACGGCCTGGCGGTCTCCGCCTCCACCGCCGGAACCCTGCTGGCCAGCCTGTTCCTGATCCGGGCGGCCCACCTCCGCCCCCTGGAACACCTGCGCGCCCTGTTTCTGGTCAACAGCGCCCTGATGGCCGCCCTTGGTCTGGCCGCGCCCCTTCTGCGTTCCGTTCCAAAGCTTTACTTTGTCCTCTTCTTCACCTTCCAGCTTTTGATCGGCTGGCTCACCGCCTGCATCAATGTCCCGCTGATCTCCTATTTCCAAACCCGGGTACCGCTGGAACAGCAGGGGCGGTTCTTTGCCCTGCTCGCCTTCTTCTCCGGGATACTGATACCCCTGGGCATCTCCTATACCGGAGTCCTGGCCGACTGGCTGGGTCCAGGCGCGGCCTATGCCTGCAACAATCTCTGTGTCATTGTTCTGGTACTTCTGGTAAGGCTTCCGGCCTGAAGCGAACAGAGCCCGCGGGATTTTATATCCCGCGGGCTTTGTTTGTTGTCTCTTATTCCCAGGTCTGAAACTGGCCGTCCAGCACCGCGCGGCGGTGGAAGATGACGAAGTCGGGGGCGGCGTCGGGGCAGTGCTCCCGGATGGCCGCCACCACCAGCTCCGGGTTGAGGCCGGGATTCTGGGCCCGGAGCACCAGGTCCAGGGCGATGGTGTCCCGCCGCTCCTCCACGGTGGCCCTGGCGATCAGGGGAATGAGGTCCACCTCGGTAAAGCCGCTCTTGGCCTTCTTGCTCCTTTTGGTCATCACCAGGCAGTCCCGGGCCAGCAAATCCCGGATGGCGCTCTCCGCGCCGAAGGGGGCCCCCGCCTCATACTCCAGGGTGACGATATAGTTGACGTAGCACAGCTCCTTCACCGGCCGCACCGCCTCATAGCAACGCTGGATGGTGATGCCCGCGGGCAGGGCGGCGTTCATCTTCGCCGGCACCTGATCCAGCGGGGTGTCCAGCACCTGGCACTCCAGTACCTCGCACCCGCTGGAGAAGCCCACCGACAGGGGCAGAGGGATGGAGACAAAGGCGTGGGGATTGAAGCCCTCGGTGTGCTTGATGGCGATCCCCGCCCGGAGGAAGGAGCGCTGGAAGGTGCGCATCAGATCCAGATGGGAGATAAACTTGGCGGTGTCCGCCTTGCTGAACGCTAATCTATGCTTCGGCATCGCATTTCCCTCCCGGATAGAGCTTGTCCGCCCCGCAGCCGGTACACTGTACCCGGCAGTCGGGGGTGATCACCGCCTGATAGGCCCGCTCCCGCTCCCGCCACAGGAAGGGCGTGGTCACGCCGGTGGAGGTGACCGACCAGGGCAACACCTCGTCCTTTTCCCGCACCCGGTTGGCATAGAAGGCGGGGTCCAGGCCGCAGGCGCCAAAGGCCGCCATCCAGCGGTCAAAGTCAAAATACTCGCTCCAGGCGTCGAACTTGGCGCCCTGGCGCCAGGCCTCCTCAATCACGTCGGCCACCCGGCGGTCCCCCCGTGAGAACACCGCCTCCAGGAAGCTGGTGTCCGGATCGTGCCAGTTGTAGCGGATGGAACGGCCCCGCATGTTGTCCCGCAGCAGCTTGACCCGCCGCCGGTACTCCTCCATGCTCACCTGGGCCTCCCACTGGAAGGCGGTGTGGGGCTTGGGTACAAAGCAGGCGGTGGACACGGTGATGGTCACCCCCCGCTTGGGGTTGGGGGTGCACTCCTTCCACGCCTTGTATACCTTCTCGGCCAGCTCGGCGATGCCCAGCACATCCTCGTCGGTCTCGGTGGGCAGGCCCAGCATGAAATAGAGCTTCACGCTGCTCCACCCGCCGGAGAAGGCGGTGCGGCAGGAGCGGAGGATCTCCTCCTCCGTCACATTCTTGTTGATGGCGTCCCGCAGGCGCTGGGTGCCTGCCTCCGGGGCAAAGGTCAGCCCCGACTTGCGCACATGCTGCACCCGCTCCATCAGGCCCAGGGAGAAGTTGTCCGCCCGCAGGGAGGGCAGGGACAGGGAGACCTTGTTGGGCTCACACCACTCCAGCAGGCCGTCGCACAGCCCCTCCAATGCCCGGTAGTCGCTGGTGGACAGGCTGGAGAGGGTCATCTCCTGGTAGCCGGAGTCCCGGCACGCCTCGATGCCCTGCTGGACCAGCCGCTGGGGATTGCGGGGGCGCACCGGCCGGTAGGCGTAGCCCGCCTGACAGAAGCGGCAGCCCCGGATGCAGCCGCGGAACACCTCCAGCATCACCCGGTCGTGGACGATCTCGGTGGAGGGTACAATGGTCTTAACCGGGAAATAGCTCTTGTCAAAGTCCTGGACGATGCGCTTGGTCACCCTGGCCGGAGCCCCCTCCAGCGGGGTGACGGCGGCCACCGTGCCGTCGCCGTGATAGCTCACCTCGTAAAGAGAGGGCACATAGACGCCAGGAATCCGGGCCGCGGCGGTGAGGAACTCCTCCTTACCCCAGCCCTCCTCCCGGGCCTGGCGGTAGAGCTGGATAATCTCCACACTCACGTCCTCCCCTTCCCCCAGGACGAACAGATCCACAAAGGGGGCCAGGGGCTCTGGATTAAAGGCGCAGGTTCCCCCCGCCACCACGATGGGAGACAGCTCTGTCCGCTCCCCGCTGCGCAGGGGAAGGCCAGCCAGATCCAGCATGTTGAGCACATTGGTATAGGCCATCTCATAGCCCAGGGAGAAGCCAATCAGGTCGAAATCGGCGATGGAATCGCCGCTCTCCAGGCCGTACAGGGGAATCCCCTCCCGGCGCATCTCCTCCTCCATGTCGCCCCAGGGGGCGAACACGCGCTCACACCACACCCCATCCATCTCGTTCATTAGCCCGTAAAGGATACGCACGCCCAGATTGGACATGCCGATCTCATAGGTGTCCGGGAAGCAGAGCGCGTAGCGCACATCCACCGCGCGCCGGTCCTTGACCACTGCGTTATACTCCCCTCCCGTATACCGGGCGGGCTTCTGAACCCGTGGGAGGATGTGTTCCAAAGTACGATTCATGCCGAACCCTCTCCATGTATCTCGAAATCAATAGAAAATGCAGTAAATTGTATTATACTATGTCTTTTCCCGCCTTGCAACCCCCATTCAAAAGGAATTGCATTCCATCTTTCCATCTACCCGGCCAGAAGGGCAGCGCATAGGCACAGGAGAACCAATGCAGCCCCGTTGGCCGCAGTGAACAGCAGCAGATAGCGCCCCGGCCTGGCCCCCGGCGTACGCAGGTAGACCTTAAGCGAGATGAGGCTGGCCAGCGAGGCAATGGGGGTCCCCAACCCGCCCAGGTTGGAGCCCACCAGAAGGCCGCGCCAGTCCGCTGTAAATCCGGACAGGAGCACTGCTGCCGGAACGTTGCTGATGATCTGGCTGGTCAGGCCGGTGGTCAGCGCCGTGTGGCCTTCCATCAAGGAGGCCAGGGCGGCATGTACCGGGCCGCAGGCCCCGATGTTTCCGGCAAACAGGAAGAAGCAGAAAAAGGTAGCAAGCAGGCCATAGTCCACCCTGCGAAACAATCCCCGGTCAAAGAGCAGCAGACCGCCCGCCACCACGGCCAACAGCGCCGGATAGGGCAGCACCCGGAATACCGACAGCAGGCAGAGCACAAACAGGCCTGCCATCAGCCCCAGACGGCCCGGCCTCCGAAGCTCCGCCTGTTCCTGAAACCGGACCTGAATTCCCTCATCCCGGACACACAGGAGGGATGCGGCCGTCAGCGCAGCCAGGCTGACCAGGGTCAGCGGAAGCATGGTCCCAAAAAACTGTTCCGCCGTCAATTCGTAGTCGGCATAAAGATAGAGATTCTGCGGATTACCCACCGGGGTAGCCATGCTCCCAAGGTTGGCGGCCATGGTCTGGAGCACCACAAGGGGGGCCAGGTATTCCGTCCGTCCGATCAGCCCCAGCACCAGAACCGCAAATGGAACAAAGGTGATGAGCGCCACATCGTTGGTCACCACCATGGACACAAAGAAAGGCAGCAGCACTAGGGCAAGGCTGACCAGGCGCATCCGCCGCTCCCCCGCCAGCAACCGCTGGGCCAGCACTGCAAAAACACCGCACTCCTGCAGTCCCGCCACCACCGCCATCAGGCAGAACAGAAGGGTGAGTACCCGCCAGTCAATATAGTTCAGATAGGCCGGCGAGGGCGGATTGAGAAGCGTGGAAGCTGCCGCGCAAACCGCCGCGATACAGAGTACCGGCTCCTTCCGCAGCAGGGCCAGCCACCTCCCCTTCTTCTCCTGAACCATCCATTCATCCCCTTCCAAGTGCAAAGAAAAAGCCACCCCGGCGGGTGGCCTTTCTCTCATGTTCGACAGCCGAATGCCATACATTAGTTTACTCGCTTCCCGCTCTGTGGTCAAGAGCAAAGCGGCCCGCCGCCCCGCTCTTTCACGAGTGCCGGAAGTCCTCCACCACGTCGGCCAGATGTACCGGTGACAATCCCGCGCTGTTGCAGCATTCGGCCAGCCGGTTTACCTCCTGGAAGTCCGTGGATATCCGTCCCACGCAAATGCCATTCGTCCCCCGAATTCCGTACATCTGCGGGTGGGAGGCCACATCCAGGAATACACAATACGTCTTGTGGTTGTTTCTCATGTAAGCTCTCTCCTCATTCCTAATACTTTTCGGTGATAAACGACTGAATTCGACCAGGTTCTCTCCTTTGCCGTGGTATACTAACCGTTGCCCCTTTCAAGGTCAGTGTTTTTCGACCATCCCCCTATCTTGTATTTCCTTCCGTGCTAATCCCTATATTATGTATTTCGAGAGGAATGTCAATACAATTCGGTTATTTTGACCGGTTCACCGGATTTTTTTACCACATCCGGTTAACTCATGTTCGTACAGGAGGGGTGTTCCATGTCCATGACCGAAAAACTGGCCTACATCAAGAAGCTGCGCCACCTGACCACGGAGGAGATCGCACAGCAGTCAGGCGTTCCGCTGGGGACTCTGAACAAAATCTTTTCCGGTCAAACCAAAAATCCAGCCGTCGGGCCTGTGGACAAGATCACTCAGGTCCTGCGCATTCCCATACACTACCTTTTAGATGACGAGCTTCCGATTGAATACCATGTCAGCACCTCCACGGACGATGGGATTTTACTGCTCTCCTCAGAGGAGATTCAATTTCTCATGAAATACCGGGATCTGGAGCCTCACAGCAAGCGGGCGGTGGATACCATGACCGAACTTCTCAATATGCCGCCTGGCCGGTTGGCAGGAAATCTGCCGGTCAAGCGGACCTTTTGCTATGTAACCGCTCCTCCCGGGGACTCCAACCCATTGGGTGACTCCTTTTTTCTGCGGCCTGTACTGATCCCCGAGACAGATGCCGCCGCCCGTGAGGCAGACTTTGCCGTTCTGCTCACCAACGGCAGTATGGAGCCGCTCTACTCCGCCGGAACCATTCTGCTCTGCAAAAGGGAGCATGCCTCCCGCCAGGAATATGGCCTGTTTCTTCTCAATCAGGAGGCGTTCATTCGCCGCCTGTACTATAAACGGGGCATCACCAAACTGGTCGCCCCTAATCTGAACTTCAAAGACATTATCATCCATGAGAACGACTCTCTGAAGTGTATCGGTACTATCACTGGCATCGCACACGGATGCCGGTGGGAATAGCCGGGTCCACAGCCCGATTCGGGCTGTGGACCCGTTCTGTTTACGCCCATTTTCTGAGCCCGTCTCTCAAAATTTACATTTTAACTCTTGACACTTTCGCTGCGTCGGCTACTATATGGAAGGAGGAAGCTATGGACTTTACATAAGGGGATGTCGTGCGATGAATAAGAAAAAGTGGATCAAACGCCTGCTGATCACCTTGGCCGTTCTGCTCTGCGGCTTTGCCATTTTTGAAATCATCGTCCATGTGCTGATGGACTCTGAGATGAGCAGCCGGGACGATTGGAACATCCAGTTGGGAGAGCGTATGTATGCCAGTGAGGAGCGGGGCGTTTCCCTCTACTCCGCCCCCTGCGAGGCCAGCATTCCCGTCTCCCGGATGGTGCCGGATGAGTATGAGGAGGACGGCTTCACCTACTACGACGAGTCGGTTCAGCACCGGCTGGGGCAGGAGCTGATGGAACTGGTACAGCAACAGGGGAACGCCGCCATCGACGCGCCGCTGGCCCTCCTAAATCCTTTTGGAACCGGGAGCAACGGGCTCCTCCTCGCCTTCCAGACGGACCGGAAAAGCGAAATCCGCTATACCATCCACACCACCAGCGCAGAATTGCCTGACTATACCGCAACAGCGCAGGGCTTGGGGGACAAGCAGTTCAGCAGGAAGCACTGCTTCCTGCTGGTGGGTCTCGTCCCGGGCGAGACCCAGGAGGTGACACTGGAGGCCATAGGCGAGTGGGGCAAGGTACAGGAGCGCGCCACCTTCACCATTGAGATGCCCCCCTCCAGCTCCGGCTATGACAGCCGGCTTACATACACCGACGGGGACAGCGCCGCCGCACTGAGCGACGGCCTCTTCTACGCCACCGGACTGGGCGATTATTACGGCTACACCTTCTTCTTTGATAACTCCGGTGTGCTGCGCTATGAGATGGTACTGGAGGGCTTCCACTCCGACCGTTTCCTCTACACCGACATGGGACTCTACACCTGCGTCAGCAGCCGAAAAATCGCGCTGTTGACCCCCATTGGTCAGGCTATCCGCATCTATGACCTGGGCCAGTATGAGCTGCACCACGACATCAACTGGGGGCCGGACGGCACCATTCTGGCCCTGGTCAACGACACGGAACAAGACACCGTGATGGATGTGGTTGTCGAGTTGGACCCCGAAACCGGCGCTGTTACCGAGCTCGTGGATTTCTCCACGCTGATGGACGGCTATTACGGCGCCATGACCCATCCCGTTCCCCTCACCGGCTCCTCCTTCTGGCAGGCCGGCGAGGACGACTGGCTCCACCTCAACTCCGTTCAATACAGGCAGGCGGACGACAGCATCCTGGTCAGCTCCCGGGAGACCTCCACCATTGTGCAGGTATCCGGCGTCCACAGCACACCAACCCTCACCGCCCTGATCGGCGATCCCGCGTTCTGGGCGGGGACGGAGTATGAGTCGCTCTCCTATCAGCCCCAAGGGGATTTTGTCCCCCAGTACGGCCAGCATGACGTGGAGCTGGTTGAGGATGACAGCCTGCCGGAGGGACAATACCTTCTGCGCATGTACGACAACAACTATTGGAGTCTGAGCACCCGGGACGACTACGAGCCTGAGCTGCCCGACAGTGTTGGAACCAGCCTCACAGGTGGGTCTGGAATCCACTCCTATGTGACCTATTATCTGGTGGACTCCAACGCCAAAACCTTCTCTCTGGCCAAGCAGTTTCCCGTCACCTATTCCAGCATCGTTTCAAACGCCCAGTCCTTTGACGGCAATTATGTGGTCAACAGCGGTGTGGCCCATGAATTCGGCGAGTATGACAGCGAAGGCAACCTGATCCGCGCCTTCTCCTACGACTGTATGATGAATGGCTACCGTGTCATGAAGGGTGACTTCGAGGGCTTTTGGTTCCGGGAGGCGTCATAAACAGGCAACAGACAAGGGAGCGCCGCAGATTATTCTGCGGCGCTCCCCGTTTTTTGCTCATCCATCATCTGGTGCAGGCAGGCCAGCGCGTCGGACAGGCCGCCGATTTCGTCAATCAGTCCCAGGCGCACCGCCTCCTCCCCGTAGATCACGCTGCCAACATCCGCGGCCAGCTCCCCGGTTTGGAGCATCAGCCGGGTGAAGTCCTCCCGTTTTACACGGCTGTTCCGGGTGACAAACTGAATAATCCGCTCCTGGATGCGCGCAAAGTAGTTGAAGGTCTGGGATACCGCGATCACCAGGCCGTTCAGCCGCACCGGGTGGATGGTCATGGCCGCCGACGGGGCGATAAAGGACCTCTTGGCCGACACCGCCAGAGGCACGCCGATGGAGTGCCCGCCCCCCAGCACCAGGGAGACGGTGGGCTTGGACATGGAGGCGATCAGCTCGGCGATACCCAGGCCCGCCTCGATGTCGCCCCCCACGGTGTTGAGCAGCACCAGCAGGCCGTCCACCTCGTCGCTCTCCTCAATGGCCGCCAGCAGGGGCATGACGTGCTCATATTTGGTGGTCTTGGCCGAGGAGGGCAGAACCTGGTGGCCCTCGATCTGTCCTACAATGGTCAGGGTGTGGATGGTCCCCCGCTCCGTCCGGATGGTGGAGGAGCCCATATCCACGATCTGCTGCTGGCGCTGGTCGCCGCCCTCCTCGCTTCCGGTCTCCGCAGTCTGCTTCGTCTCATCCATGCCCATACCCTCCCAAAATGTCGTTTGGATTCAGTATGAGCCGGCGGGGGCAATTTTATGCAACCGCCGCAGCGCGCCTTACTCCGGAAGCCGGTCCAGCCAGCACCCCGGCCCAGCGGTGCCGTCCTGGTTCATCGGCAGATAGCGCTGGCCGATCGCGATACCTGTTACCTCCCTCGGATCGATGGCTCTCGGGAAATACCATACGATATCCTCACCCCAGCGGTCCTTGTTTCCAGGAGCGTAATAGGTCAGGGTGTCCTCCTCCGTGAAAAAGACTGTCCTGCGGTCGCAGTTTCCGTTATATGGGATCACCATGGTACTGCCGTCCGTCAAATAGACGGTAAGTGGAAACCCATTGCAGGTGGGGTAGTCCGAATCTTCAAATTGAGCGTGTGTCTTTAGGCTGGTAGCCGTCAGGGTGATCTCCCGTATCACCTGCCTGTTTAGCTTCTCCTCCAGCGCAATCGTGCGCTCCTGCAGCAGCTCCAGCGGGAAGCTCAGGGTCCACTCCCCCTCAATGGGCTGCCCCATGGTCAGCTCGCCCCATATGTGGTCAATGCGGAACTGGCCGAAATGCTCCGCCGTCAGCGTACGGAACCGGATATCGTAGTACGATATTCCTTCCCACTGGAATGTGGTGTGGATCTCCCCAATGGCGCCCACCTCCCACTCCACCTGCGGCATACCCGTCTGCAGGTAGCCGTATTCCCCGCCGACGCCGTCCGCCAGCCGGAGTTGAATGTGAAAGGCCCCGTCCTGGTCAAACCCCATGGAGGACAGGCTGCACAGCTCCGTGCCCAATTCCGCCGGCGTCTGGCCGGGGACCAGCACTGTTCTGGTTTCCTCCCGTCTCTCTCCCGATATGTACTTCTCTGTCGCTACGGTCAGGGTATCCAGCCGCTCTCCAGTCAGAAGTTCCCACGGAAGAGGTGCGAAAAATGGCTCCACTGCGGGGAGAACGCGGGAGAATTCTACTGTATACACATCCCCCGTCTGCATCTGGCACGGAGCGATATCGTCCAGCGCGAGGGCAAACAGTACCGTATCGGCTTCCGCGTCGTAGGCAATACAGGGATCGCGGTAGGATTCCAGGGCAGCACTTTCGTGCAGCCGCTCCCCCACCAGATCCTCCGCCTCCAGGTATGCAGTGCCCCCATTCTTATCCGCCAAAACCCGCACTACCCGCAGCTCGATGCCCTGGTCCGTAGCCGACACCCCCTCTACCTCCTGAGCGTAGGGTTCAAAGCTGCCGAGGAATTGGATCAGCGTTTCCCGTAGAGGGGGTGAGACTGCGACGGCGGTCACGGCCAGAGCGGCGCAGATAGCCGCCGCCATAAGGCCGGTACGCAGCGGACGGCGGCGGTTTTCTCTCTCCGTCATGCGCCCCGCCGCGGCCAAAATTGCCTCCCACCGCTCCGTACTCAGGTGAAGCTCCGAGAGCGCCGTCTCCAGCTCGGCGTGCATGCTCTGCTTATTCCTGCTCATAGTACCACCCCTTCAGACGTTCCTTCAGCAGTCCCCGGGCCCGTGAGAGCCGTACCGTCACGGTGGAGACCGGAACGTGCAGCCTCTGGGCGATCTCCCAGGCCTTCCACTCCTGGTAATAGTAAAGGATGATCACTTCCCGGTATTTTGGCGGGAGGGCCTGTATGGCCCGTACCAGGGTGTCGTCCGGCGGTTCCGGTCCTTCCATGCGCAGGCTGTCCAGGCTCTCCTGCGGCGCCCGCAGAAGCCTCCACGGGCTCCTGAGCTGGCGCTTACACACATTGATAGCGATACGCACCAGCCACGTCTCCACGGCACAGTCTCCTCGAAACCCCGGCCAAGCCCTCAGCGCACGCAGAAAGGTGTCCTGCACCGCGTCCTCCGCCTGGCTCCGGTCTCCCAGATAGAGCGTACACAGCCGTAGCAGGTGGTCGCCATGCTCCTCCAGCAGACCGGCCAGATCCATGGTCTCTCCGCACTCTGAGATGAAAGGCTTCTCCACATCCCGTCCCCCCTTTCACTTCCTGTCTATTAGACCATGTTCCTCCCCCCTTTGCTACAAAAACTTTTCCTACTCTTCATCCGTACTAGAACCGGACGGCAACAGGCTGGCATGCAGGATTGCGAGCAGTTGCGCCGTACACGGCTTTTGGGAGAGTTCCCGGCGGGCCAGAGTCTCCAAAAGCGGCCGGTTTGAATTCCAAATCACACGGCCCACGGTACGGATATCCCGCTCCACTGCCTTCCAGTTCGTTCCGTATTGCTTTGCTACATCCGGGTAGAGCCATTTTGTCACCAGCAGCAGACGTTCCGGCTCCTCTGCACAAAGCTGGAGCGCCCGTACCAGATAAGAAAATCCGGTATAGTTGGCCGTTGCGCCCAGCCGATACAGCAGATGATATGCGTCCTCCGAATGAATTTTCATACTGTCCCTCCCCCATCAGGCGTGTCGCGCTTCCTCACCATCGCAGAGCGCCCGCGATTCTTCCCGAGATTTCTGTCCTCCTTCGGAGAGCTGCAGAAGTGTGGAGAGCTCCATTCCCAGTATGGCCGCCACCCGATCCAGGGCGCGAAGCGTAGGGTTTGCACGGCCGTGCTCGATCCTGCGCAGATAAGTCACGCTCATCTCCGCCTCCAACGCCAGTTTTTCCTGTGTCAGCCCCTTTCTTTCGCGCATTACAACAACAGTTCTACCGATTTCTATAAAATTCAACATAAAATCCCTCCTTTTTCCATAGCATAGGAGAGATTACTATTTTGGGCCAGATTCTATAGTATCGGTTGCTTCATTTTTACTTATTTTTTACGGCTCATACCCCAGAGGTATAAAGCAAGCGCACCTGCGGCCATCCCGCAGGTGCGCTTGCTTCCTATGCAAATTTACTTCTCGTAGAACGCCTTGATTCCCTTGTAGGTCATATAACAGTCCAGCTTACCCACTGTCTCAAAGGGGGCGTGCATGCTCAGCACGGGCACACCCGCGTCGATGGTGTCGATGTCGCGCTCGGCCATATAGCAGGCCACGGTGCCGCCGCCGCCGGCGTCCACCTTGCCCAGCTCTGCGATCTGCCAGATGACCCCCGCCTCGTCAAAGAGGTTGCGGATATAGGCCACCGTCTCCGCGTCCGCGTCGGAGGCACCAGACTTGCCCCGGGCGCCGGTGTACTTGCACAGGCCGATGCCGTAGTTCAGATAGGCGGCGTTGCGCTTCTCATACACGTCGGAGAAGTTCGGGTCGTAGGCCGCCGTCACGTCGGCGCTGAGGCAGAAGGACTTCTCGAAACACACCCGCACAGCCGCGCCCTGGCTCTCGCACAGGTCCTCCATAAATGTGTCGAAAGCGGCGGACTGCATGCCCGTCACACCGTCGGAGCCGATCTCCTCCTTATCCGCCAGAACACACACCGCCGTCTTGGCAGGGGTCCCCTCCAGATCCAGCAGGGCCCGCAGGGCGGCGTAGGCACACACCCGGTCATCATGGCCGTAGGCGCCGATCATGCTGCGATCCAGGCCGATGTCCGTGGCCTTTACCGCCGGCACCGCCTCCAGCTCCGCGGAGGTGAAGTCATCCTCCGTGATACCGTACTTTTCGTTCAGCAGCTTCATCACCGCCAGCTTCACACGGCCGGACTCCTCCGCGTCCCCGATCGGCTCGCTGCCTAGCAGCAGGTTCAGGGTCTCAGCGGGAATGGCCTCCGCCAGCGGCTTCTTGTTCTGCTCCGCGCCCAGGTGGGGCAACAGGTCCGTGATCACCAGCCGGGGATCGTCCGCGCCCCCGCCGATGTTCACCTGTACGCTGGCGCCGTCCCGCAGGGCCACCACGCCGTGGAGCTCCAGGGGAATGGTAACCCACTGGTACTTGCGGATACCGCCGTAATAGTGGGTCTTGAAATAGGCCAGTTCCCCGTCCTCATACAGGGGGTTGGGCTTCAGGTCCAGCCGGGGGGAGTCTATGTGGGCGGCAGCGATCTGAACACCCTCCGCCAACGGCTTCTCCCCGATGTGGGCCAGCAGCACGCTCTTGCCCCGGTTGCAGAGATAGACCTTGTCTCCCGGCTTCACCGCCGCGCCCCGGACATAGGGCCGGTAGCCGGCCTGCTCTGCCAGGCGGACAACCTCTCCTGCGCAGAGCCGCTCGGTCTTGCTAGTGTCCAGAAATGCCTTGTAGTCCGTGCAGTACGATTCCATGGCGCTCCGCTCCGCCGCGTCCATCCGGTCGAAGCCGTTGCGGCGGCAGGAGAGCAGCTGCTCCTTCAGCGCCTTAAATTCCTTGCTTTCCATGTGCTTTTTCCTCCTTGATGGTGTCGATCAGCCGCTGGAAAAACTCCCGGGCCTCCATTTCAAAGGCCGCGGCGGTATCGGCGGCGTTATTCAGCTCACAGTCGCACTTGCCCCGGTAGTACTCGTCCGGCTGCTGGGCGGAGATCCGCAGGCGGGCGTACTGCTCTGTGATGTTGTCCCGGGCCATGATCCGCCGGACCCGCAGTTCCAAAGGCGCGGTGACGGCTATCGTCCGGTCGCACAGCTGGTCCAGCCCGCCCTCCAGCAGGTTGATGGCATCGATGGCGAAGATCTTGCTCTCCGACGCCGCCAGGCGCCGCCGCACCTCCGGCACCAGATGGCGGGCCACAATGCCGTTGAGCTGCTCCAGCCGGTCCTTGTGGGAGAAGACCTCCTGTCCCAGCTTGCGCCGGTCCAGTTGGCCGGCTGCGTCAAACGCGCCGGGGAAGGAGACACCGATCTCATCCCGCAGGGGAGCGCAGGTCTCCAGCATCTCATGGTACAGGGCGTCGCAGTCGATGACCTCGCCCCCCAGGGAGCGGATGGCCCGCAGGGCGCTGGACTTGCCCGCGCCGGTGCCGCCGGTGAGGCCCAGCACCACCCGCTCGCTGTCCGCCTCCACCACATGGAAGCCGGCGGCCTTTTTCAGCCGGTTGCCGATGGCCAGACCCAATCCCCGGTTGTCCGGGCACTGGGCGAAGATCTCCGTCACATCGCTGGTGTCAAAGGTCCGCAGGGCGTCGAACACCCGCTGGGCCTGGACCAGCTTGTCGCCCACAGGCCCCAGGGTGTGGACCTCCTGCTCCCGGAACAGATCCGCAAACTCCTCGAAGCAGATGACGCCGGAAGTGGGCCCCACCCGCCGCAGGATCTCCTGGGCGGACTTCTCCGGCGCGCCGGTGATGACGGTGACCGGCGCCTTGGGAGCGTAGTGGCGGTACTTCATGCCGGGGGCTTTGGGCTTCTCGCCCTCCGCCAGGGCGCCGTTGACGGCCTTATCCACGTCGATCTTGCCGATGAGCCGCTCCAGGTCCTCCAGGGGCAGTCCGCCGGGACGCAGCAGCCTGGGCGGGTCGCAGGTCAGGTCCAGAATCGTGGACTCCACACCCACCGCACAGGGACCGCCGTCCACCACGCCGCTGATCCGGCCGTCCATATCCTCCAGCACGTCCTGGGCAGTCGTGCAGCTGGGCCGGCCGGAGAGGTTGGCGCTGGGGGCCGCGATGGGGATGCCCGCCTCCCGGATGATCGCCAGCGTCACCGGGTGGTTGGGGCAGCGCACCGCCACCGTGTCCAGCCCGGCGGTGGTCTCGTCCGGGATGATGGGCCGCCGCTTCAGGATCATAGTCAGGGGGCCGGGCCAGAATTTCCGGGCCAGCACATAGGCCAGGGGCGGCACGTCGGCGCAGTAGCGGGGCAGCCACTGGGCGCCGGTCACATGGATGATGAGGGGATTGTCCTGGGGCCGGCCCTTGGCCTCAAAGATCCGCTTCACCGCGGTGCCGTCCAGAGCGTTGGCCCCCAGGCCGTACACCGTCTCCGTGGGGATGCCCACCAGGCCGCCGTCCCGCAGGATCTTGGCCGCTGCGCCGATCTTGTCCTCAATCTCCTTCTGCTGACCCTTGGTGTCCCGCAGGTCAAAATATCGTGTCTGCATATCTCTTCGCCTCTATCTCTCTTCGCCGGAGATCTCCCCGGCCTTATTGCTTACTCTTTCTGCGTCTCCAAAGGGCTCCGCGGCGTCCCGGCAGGCTGCCGGAAGTGCAGCCCCTCCACGGCGCCGCTCTATCCGGGCCGCCGTACAGCTCTGTTTTATGGTTCCCCGCCGCCGTTCTTCAGCTTCTCCGCCTGGTCGGCGGTCACCAGGGCGTCGATGAGCTCATCCAGTTCCCCGTCCAGAACTGCGTCGATCCGGTACAGCGTCAGGCCGATCCGGTGATCCGTCACCCGGCCCTGGGGGAAGTTGTAGGTGCGGATCTTCTCGCTGCGGTCGCCGCTGCCCACCTGACTCTTCCGCTCTCTGGCGATGTCGGCATCCTGCTTTTCCCGCTCGATCTCATACAATCTTGACGCCAGAAGGCGCATGGCCTTGTCCCGGTTCTGGAACTGGCTGCGCTCCTGCTGGCATTCCACTACCAGGCCGGTGGGCCGGTGGATCAGCCGCACGGCGGAGGACGTCTTGTTCACATGCTGGCCACCCGCGCCGCTGGCCCGGTAGACCTGCATCTCGATGTCCGCAGGGTCCAGCTTCACGTCCACCCCTTCCGCCTCCGGCAGCACGGCCACCATGGCGGCGGAGGTCTGGATGCGGCCATTGGACTCCGTCACCGGCACCCGCTGGACCCGGTGGACGCCGCTCTCGAATTTCAGCCGGGACCAGGCGCCCTCGCCCTCGATAAGGACGCTGCACTCCTTCACGCCCCCCAGCTCCGTCTCGTTCAGCTCCACGGTGTCAGTCCTCCAGCCCCGGGCGGCAGCGTACATGGTGTACATCCGCAGCAGCGACGCGGCGAACAGCGCCGCCTCCTCGCCGCCGGTACCCGCCCGGATCTCCAGGATCACGTTCTTCCGGTCATTGGGATCCTTGGGCAGCAGCAGGAGCTTCAGCTCCTGCCGTAGCCGCTCCATCTCTTCCCGTGCGGCGGTCAGCTCCTCCTGGGCCAACTCCCGCATCTCCGGGTCGGAGAGCAGCTCCTCCGCCGCGGCTCGGTCCGCCTCCGCCTGCCGGTATGCCTGGTACGCCTCTGCCACCGGAGTCAGGTCCTTCAGCTCCCGATTCACAGTCTTCAGCCGCTCCGCGTCGCCATAGACAGACGGGTCTGCCAGCTGGGCTTGCAGGTCCTCATACCGCAGGGCCAGCTCCTTCAGTTTTTCCTGCATGGGGCATCTCCTCTCCCGTTGATTTCAGAAAAGGGTCTGCCGCTACTGCCCCTCCAGAAAGGCCCGGACCTGGCGGAGAAACTCCTCCTGCCAGAATGCCCAGCCCACGTCCCCGCTTCGCAGGGACACCGCCGCCAGATGACCGGCGGGCACACAGAGATCCATCTGGCGATAAACCTCCTGGTACTGGGAGCCGCTGCTGCGGGTCAGCACATAGGCCGCGTTGCGGATCTCCCCGCCCCGGTCTTTCAGAAACGACCGCATGACGGCGCTGGATCGCCCGGCCCACACCGGTGTGCCCAGAATCACCAAGCGGTAGTCCCCCAGGGGACGGGCTGTCTCCAACGGGGCCACGGGGCGGGTGTCTTTGCGCATGGCGTCCAGCCCACAGCGCAGCCAGCCCCGCCAGCCGCTCCGGTCCGCGTTGTCCCGCAGCTCCGCCAGCTCCGCGTCCAGGGCGGCGGCAATCTCCTCCATGGCCTTCTTGGTGTTCCCCGTCCGGGAGTAATAGATACATAAGATATCGCTCATTTGGTTCCTCCGTATCCGCTCAGTCAAACAGAAAGGTCTTTACCATGGCAAAGGCCTCCCGCAGGGTGTAATTGATCTCCAAATGAACCCAGGGCAGCGGCGCTGGGATCCCGGCCACGTCTCCGTAGCCCTCCCGGGCGGCGATCAGCTCCGACCGGGCGATGTGAAAGTCGTTGGTGACAACAGCCACCCGTCCCTCCGCTGGGTCGACCCCCGCCTCTGTCAGCAGTTCCCAGGAAAAGGCGAAGTTCTCCGCCGTGTTGGATGCCCGGTCCTCCAGGATCAGGCGGTCTGCCTCCACACCGTACTCCGTGAGATAGTCATACATACACTGGGCCTCGCTGATCTCCTCGCCGTAGCCGGTGCCGCCGGTGAGCACTGCCGGGATGTCCGGCCACCGCTCCAGATAGTCCACGGCCTTGTCCAGCCGGGTCCGCAGGGACAGGGACGGCTCAGTGCCGTTGACCCCCGCCCCCAGGACGATGACCGCGTCTGCCGGCAGGGGCGTCATGTCGCTGCGCCCCCGGTTAATGATAAAGACCTCCAGCCCCAGCAGCGCAGCCAGTCCCACCGTAAGGCAGCCATAAAAGCCCCGGTGGATCAGCCGCCAGCGGTGATTTCCGGCGGCCAGGCGATCCAGCAGCCAGGAAAGCACCAGGAGCGCCGCCAGCCCCAGCAGCAGAAAGCCGGAAAACCGGATGCCCAGGCTCCGGATGAGCACCAGAAGCAGGCCGAAAACGGCGCAGCCCGCCGCCCCGATCAGCCGGGCCTGTCCTCTTCTGCGGCCCCGGTAGACATCGTACCGGTACAGGGGCCGCTGTTTAGCCCTCTGCCTCTTCACTGAGCTGCTCCCACCTTTCGTACAGGGCGTCCAGCTCCGCCTGGGCGGCGTCCTTCTGCCCCACCAGCTCGTTCAGCTTCTCATAGTCACAGGCCGCGGCCTCCATATCCGCCTCCAGAGCGGCGATGCGCTCCTCCGCCCTGGCGATGTCCCGCTCACAGATGGTCAGCTGCCGCCTGGCCGCCTGCTGGGCCTTGTTGCCCCGCTGGGGCCGCTCCGCAGCGGGCTTTTCCCGCTCCTTCTCCGGCTTGGGAGCGGCGGCCTTCTCCGCCTCCTCCTGAGCCTTCATCTGCCGGTATTGGGCAAAGCCGCAGGGATAATCCGTGATGGTGCCATCCGCCAGCTCCCAGATCCGGGTGGCGAAGCGGTTGATGAAGTACCGGTCATGGCTGACAAACAGGAGCGTCCCGTCGTAGGCCTCCACCGCCTCCTCGATCCACTCCCGGGAGTCGATGTCCAGATGGTTGGTGGGCTCGTCCAGGATCAGGAAGTTGATCTCGTCATCCATCAGCATGCACAGCCGCAGGCGGCTCTGCTCCCCGCCGGAGAGCACCGACACCGGCTTGAACACGTCTTCGCCCCGGAAGTCGTATGCCGCCAACCGGTTTCGGGCCGACTGGGCCGAGAGTCCCTTTTTCGCCGCCATCATATTCTCCACCAGGTTCCAGTCCGGGTGGTCGAAGCGGATGATCTGGGGCAGGTATGCCTCCTTCACCTGGGGGCCGGTTTTGATGCGGCCGTCGTCCGGATACAGCTCCCCCACGATCATCTTGATAAGGGTGGACTTTCCGGTGCCGTTGTCGCCGATGAGGGCGATGCGCTCGCCCCCCTCCACCTTCAGGCTGATGCCCTCAAAGAGGTGCTTGTTCCCGTAGGACTTGGACACGTTCCGGATGCCCAGCACCTCGTCCCCGTGGAACTCCGCGGAGGAGAACCGGGCGTCCATCTTCCGCGCCTTGGTGGGTTTGGAGGTGGTCCGCATCCGCTCGATGCGCCTTTCCATGGAGATGGCCCGGCGGTAGGTCTTGTCCATGCCCATGAAAGCCCAGACCCGCAATTGCTCCGCCGCCTTCTCCAACTGTGCGATCTTGGCCTGCTCTTTTTCGTACTGCTTCATCCGCTCCTGGTAGCGGCGTTCCTTCTCCACGGCGTAGAAGCTGTAATTCCCGCTGTAAAACTCCGCTTTCCCGTCCTGGATCTCGATGACCCGGGTGACGGTGCGGTCCAGGAAATACCGGTCGTGGGAGATGGTGACCACCGTGCCGTGGAAAGAGCGAATGTACTCCTCCAGCCACTCGGTAGCGTGGAGGTCCAGGTGGTTGGTGGGCTCGTCCAGCAGCAAGATGTCCGTGTCCTCCAGGATGAGGCGGCCCAGGTTCACCCGGGTCTTTTCCCCGCCGGAGAGGCTGTCGAACAGCTGGGACCGCTGGCTGTCCGGAATGGACAGGCCGTTGGCGATCTTATTCACCGCCACATCCGTGTCATAGCCGCCAAATGCCTCAAACCGCTCGCTTAATGTGCCGTACCGCTTCAAAATGGCAGGGTCGCTCTCCCCGGCGGCCATCCGGGCCTCCAGGGCCCGCATCTCCTCCGCCAGGCTCTCCAGCCGGGCGAAGGCGGAGCGCAGCACGTCCTCTACTGTGCAGCCGGCGGGGTAGACGGGGATCTGGGAGATCAGGCCCACCCGCCGGCCCTGGCCCACCACGACGGTGCCCTCGTCGTAGTCCAGCTCGCCGGTCAGTATCTTGAACAGGGTGGTCTTGCCCGCGCCGTTGCGGCCCAGCAGCCCCACCCGCTCCCCCTGGTCCACCTGAAAGGTGAGGCCGTCCAGGACGTTCTTCCCCACCTCAAAGGACTTCACCAGGTTGTTCACTTGAATCTCAATCATACGCTTGTTTCAACTGCTCCACGATCCAGCCAAAGTGCATGGCGTGGGACGCCTTCACCAGCATGGCGGTGTCGGTGCCCAGCTGGTCAGTCAATTCGTGGACGGCCTCCTCCTTGGTGGCAAAATGGGTGACGGAGCCGCCGCTCTGGGCGGCGCCGTCGGCGATCTTCTCCGCCTTGGCGCCGATGGCCACCACCTCGTCGATGCCCAGCATGGCGGCCAGGGCGCCCATGTTGTAGTGGGCCTGGTCCGTCAGGTCCCCCAGTTCCCCCATGTCCCCCAGCACGGCCACCTTCCGGCCGCACTCGGTCTTGGCCAGGATCTCCAGGGCCGCAGTGACGGACTGGGGATTGGCGTTGTAGCAGTCATCCAGCACCAGCCGCCCGTCCCGCAGACGAAGCACCCGCATCCGGGATCCGGCGGGTTCATACGAAGCCGCGCCCCGGGTGATCTCCTCCGTGGAAAGGCCCAGCTCCTCTCCCACCGCCACGGCGATGGCAGCAGAGTAGGCCATGTGCTCTCCCGGCGCAGGGATGGTCAGGTGATAGGTGTCCCGGGGGGACACGACGGTGCAGGTAATTCCCGCTACGCCGTGGTCGGCCATGTCCATCACCCGGACGGCGCAGTGCTCCGACCGGCCGCAGCGGACGGTCCGGAAGGGCAGGTCCAGGGTGTTCAGCAGGGCGTCATCCCCGTTAAGGACCGCCAGTCCCTCCGGCTTCAGGTTCTCAAAAATCTCGCTCTTGGCCTTGAGGATCCCCTCCCGGCTGCCCAGATGCTCGATGTGGGCGTCACCGATGTTGGAGATGATGGCGATGTCCGGCCGCACCATCTCCCCCAAATAGCGGATCTCCCCGAAGTGGTTCATGCCGGTCTCGATCACCGCCGCCTGATGCTCCGGCCCCAGGCCCAGCAGGGTCAGGGGCGTGCCGATGTCGTTGTTGAAGTTCTCCGGTGTCTTCAGCACCCGGAGCTTCGCCCCCAGCACCGCCGCCAGCATCTCCTTTGTGGTGGTCTTGCCCACGCTGCCGGTGACCTGGACAAAGGGGATGGCGAACCGGTCCCGGTAGGCGGACGCCAGGGCCCGCAGGGCCAGCCGGGTGTCCGCCACCTGGATATAGAACTTGTCTGGCCGCAGCAGCTCCGGCCTCCGGGCGCACAAGCACCCGGCGGCTCCCGCGTCCAGGGCCCTGTCGATGAAGTCATGGCCGTCGAACCGCTCCCCCACCCAGGGCAGGAACAGGCAGCCGGGGGCAATCTTCCGGCTGTCGGTGCACACAGCGGTGACGGGGGCCGCCCCCTTCCGGGGATTCAGCCAGGTGCCGTCCACAGCGGATATGATCTCAGGAATGGTCATTGGCTGCATGCAGTTCACCCTCTTCTCTTCACGTCGCAGGAGAGCCGCACGATCTCCTCGCAAAGCTGGTTGTAGCTCATGCCCACGGCGGCGGCCTCCTTGGGGACAAAGCTGTTGGGGGTCATGCCCGGCAGGGAGTTGGCCTCCAGCACCCACAGATTTCCGTCTTTGTCCAGAATCATGTCCGTGCGGGAGTAGACCTCCAATCCCAACGCCCGGTGGGTCCGCAGGGCCAGCTCACCGGCGGCCTGCATCACCGCGGGCGGCACATCGGCCGGACAGGTCTCCACCGCCGCGCCGGCCTGGTACTTGGCCACGTAGTCAAATTCCTTTCCGGCGGGCACGGTCTCCACCGCCGGCAGCCAGCGGTCCCCCAGGACCGCCACTGTCAGCTCCCGGCCGTAGATCCGCTCCTCCGCCAGGACCTTGGCGCCGTAGCGCAGCACCTCCTCCAGGGCCCGCTTCAGCTCCGTCCGGTCCTCCGGTAAGTACACACCCAGGGACGAACCGCCCCCGATGGTCTTGATGACGCAGGGCATAGGCAGCGTCTGGGCCAGGGGCTCCGCCTCATCCAGTCCATAGGACAGCAGCCGCCACTTGGGGGTGGGAATGCCGCACGCGTCCAGAATCTGCTTGGAAACCGCCTTGTCCATGGCGACAGCGGAGGCCAGATGACCCGCGCCGGTGTAGGGCACGCCCAGTAAATCCAGGGCGGCCTGGATGCGGCCGTCCTCCCCGTCCATACCGTGGAGGCCCAGGAACACCAGGTCCGCCTTCTGGCAGATGTCCAGCACGTGGGGGCCGATGTGGCTGGGGCCCTGATCCTTCCGGCCGCGCTTCACCGTCTCCAGGTCCGGCGCCTCCGCCTCGATCTTCGCGTCGGGGCACAGGCCGTCGGGCGCGTCAAACAGGGTCTCCAGGTCCGCCGGGACCTCCTCCAGCCCCAGGAACAGATCCACCAGGATGGCCCGATGGCCGTTTTCCCGCAGGGCGCGGCACACGCCGGTGCCCGTCACCAGGGAGACCGCCCGCTCTGTGGAGATTCCCCCCGCCAATACAACGATCTTCATGCTCGTTTCCAGTCCCTTCTATCTTGACTGCTCTCCGATGGGTAGTCATAATCATCCTATTTTAATGTTCCATAGTTTAGCACAAACCGCCCCCAAATACAACTGTTAAAACGCCGCAGGCCCTCCGAAAAAGCACGGGCGCTTTTTCGGAGGGCTGTTTGTTCTGCTGGAAATTTCCGGCTCAGAGGAGCCAGTCGAAGAGGCCGGCCGGTTCTCCCTCCAGCAGGGTGCCGGCGGCGGAAAGCATCTGGGCCGCGTCCGCCCGGGTGACGGTTTCTCCCATGGCGGCGCTGCCGAAGCTGCCCGCGGCGAGGACGCTGACCGCCTCCATGTTCCCCACGGCCTGGGCCGCCCAGGAGGGCACTGCCTCCCGGTCTGCGTACCAGCCGGCCAGATCCACATCCTCCACCGCCAGGACGCGGTTGAGCACGGTAGCCGCCTCATTGAAGGTGATGGGTTCGTCTCCCTGGAAGGCCACGCCCTCCGCTGTGGAGACGCCCTGAATGATGCCGTCCGCCACACCGGCCGCGGCGTAGGCCTTGGCCCAGGTGGGGATGGCCGCGTCGTCGCAGAAGCCGGTCATGGTGACGGCGGTGGGCTTGTCCCCGGCAGTCTCCATCACCATGGCCAGAAACTCGCTGCGGGAGACGGGCTTATCCGGCTCAAAGTAGTACTGGTCTCCGATCTTGGCTCCGGTGAAAATCCCCGCCTCCGCCAGGTCCTGCGCGGCCACCGCGGCGGTGCTGTCCGCCGTGTCCGCATAGGTGACGCCGGACTTGGCCTTCTCAATGGTGACGCTCACCGTGGCAGGCTGAGACACGCGTCCGGCGCTGTCAGTGGCGGTATAGGTGAAGCTGTCGCTCCCGGTGGAATCCCCCTCCGGGGTATAGGTGAAGCTGGCGCCGTCAATCTGGACGGTGCCCTTTTTTGGCTCTTTCTCCACGGTGAAGGTCAGGTCCTCTCCCTCGCCGCCCGCGGCCAGAAACTGGGCGTGATAGGGAATGCCCCGGTAGGTGCGGATCTCCAGCGCCTGGGCCATGGGGCTCCCCTCTGCCGGCTGGGCCTTCTCCTTGCCGCCGAACAGGGCGGCGGCGTTGACGGACAGGGTCAGGACTACCGCCAGGCACAGGGCGGCGGCGCGTTTCATCAGTTGGGTCTTCAAGGCGATCATACCTCCTGTATTGAATTGGGTGCACCGCTAGTTTCTTCCCGCCCGCCGGAAATATGCAGAAAAACACGGCCGGAGCGCACTCCGGCCGTGTTTGGGAGATCCTTCCGCTCACCCCAGGGGCCTGCCCGGACGGCGGACCACAGGGGATCGCTTTTTGATGCCGGACACCACGCCCATGGCGGCATACAGCGTCAACAGCGAGGACCCGCCGTAGCTGAAGAACGGCAGGGTCAGACCGATCACGGGCATCACAAACAGGCACATACCGATGTTCACCACAGTCTGGAAGATCAGCATGGCCGCCACACCCACACAGACATAGCAGTGGAAGGGCGTCTCAGCCCGGCGGGCTACCAGCAGCACCCGGATGATGATGGCCGCCAGCAGGGCGATCACAACAAGACAGCCGATCATCCCCAGCTCCTCCCCGCAGACACAGAAGATGAAGTCCGTGTGCCGGGCCGGCAGGGACCCCTCCCCCGCCTGAGTCTGGGTGCCCTGCATGTATCCCTGGCCGAAGAGGCCGCCGGAGCCCAGGGCCAGCAGGCCCCGGGTCTGCTGCCAGCCTGCTCCCAGGGTATCATAGGAGTGGTCAAACAGGACCCGGAAACGGTTGATCATATAGTCCGGCATCAGGCCCAGAGCCACCGAGGCGGCAATGGCTGCCCCGCTGCCGGCGAACAGCAGGACGAACCACCGCAGAGCGAAGCCTGCCACAAAGGCCATGCACAGAAAGATGAAGAAAAATGTCAGGCCGTTGCCCATATCCCCGGAAATCCCCACGTACCACCCCATCAGGGCGATGGTGTGCCCCGCCACCATCAGGGCGGAGGGGAAGGATTTCAGATCCCGCTTCACCTCCCGCAGCCACTCCAACTGCTTGGCCAGCAGCAGGGTGAAGGTGATCTTCACCACCTCCGCCGGGCCGATGCTGAAGGGGAGAAAGGGAAATTTCAGCCATGCGGTGTTGCCCGTGTTGTCCGAGACGCCAAAAGGTGTCAGCAGCAGGGCGATGAACACGACGTTGAAGGCCACAAGCCACTTCCACCGCCGCATCAGCCGCTCCAGGTCCAACATGGACATGAAGATATAGGCGCAGATGCCCAGCACCATGGCCGCCCCCTGGACGCCCACATATCGCACGATGCCGCCGATGTTCAGATACCGGGTGGCGCTGGCGATCAGCGCCATGCCGTACAGGGTGGCGGCGCAGCAGAGTCCCAGCAGCACCAGGTCGGCCTGCTGGATGAAGTCTGCCAGAATGGCTTTCAGTCGGTTCCACATGGGCGCTCTTGTTCCTCCAGGGGCAAAATTTGACAAACGCAGTATACCACAAAGGAACAAGGGTGTAAACGCCGGAAATTTGTTTTTACACTTCGTTCAAAATGTGATATACTAAATTAGATTTGGAATGACACCGGAAAGGAGCGTTGCTTCTTGGAGTACATCTCCCACAGCGAGGCGGAGACCGAGGCCCTTGGTGAACGGCTGGCCGCCGCTCTCTCTCCCGGCGCCGTGGTGGCCTACCGGGGTGGTCTGGGTATGGGCAAGACCGCCTTTACCCGTGGCCTTGCCCGGGGCCTGGGATGCCGAGGTCGGGTCACCAGCCCCACCTTCACCATCGTCAACGAGTATGAGGGCCCTACCCCTCTGTTCCACTTCGACATGTACCGGCTGAGCGGGTCTGAGGACCTGTTCGACATCGGCTGGGAGGACTATCTCTCCCGGGGCGGCGTCTGCGCCGTGGAGTGGAGCGAGCAGGTGGCGGACGCCCTGCCGGAGGGCACGGTCTATGTGACCCTCACCCGCCATCCGGAGCACGACGGCTGGCGGAGCATCACCGTGGAAGGAGGTGCCGCCCGATGAGGATCTTGGCACTGGAAACCTCCGCCAAAGCAGTCTCCGCTGCCGTCACGGAGGATGGGAAAGTCCTCTGCTCCGGCTATCAGGACACCGGCCTCACCCACAGCCGCACCCTGATGCCCATTGTGGAGGCCATGCTGAAAAACACCGGCCTGACCGTCCAGGACTGCGACGCCGTCGCTGTGGCGGCAGGCCCGGGGTCCTTCACCGGCATCCGCATCGGCGTCTCGGCTGCCAAGGGACTGGCCTTTGCCGCGGACAAGCCCTGCGCGGCAGTTTCCACCCTGGAGGCCATGGCCCGGAACGTGGCCCACATGGACGCTCTGGTGGTCTGTGCCATGGACGCCCGGCGCAGCCAGATCTACAACGCCCTCTTCACCTCCGAACATGGCCGCCTGACCCGCCGGACGCCGGATCGCGCCATCGGCCTTGCGGAGCTGGCGGAAGAGCTGCGGAGCGAGCCGCTGCCCCTGGTGATCGTGGGGGACGGCGCCGTCCTCTGTGAGAAGGCGCTGACAGAGTCGGGACTGCCCTGCCGCCTGGCACCGCCCCAGCTGGTGATGCAGAACGCCATGTCCGTGGCCCTGTGCGCCGAGGACCTGGCCCGGGCGGGAAAGCTGGTCTCCGCCCAGGAATTGCTTCCGGTCTATCTCCGCCCTCCCCAGGCCCAGCGTCTGCGGCAGCCGCCCCAGATCTGAGGGAACGGTTTACATCAAGGATATCAGAGAAAAGGAGTTTATAAGTATGAGCGGCAAAGTGCATGTGATGGACCACCCCCTGGTGGCCCACAAGCTGACCATCCTGCGGGACAAGGACACCAGCGTCAAGGATTTCCGGGAGATCGTCTCCGAGATCGGGATGCTGATTACCTATGAGGCCACCCGGGATCTGCCCCTGACCACCAAGGAGGTGGAGACCCCCATCTGCAGGACCATCGCCCCCACCCTGAAGGGCAAGAAGTTCGCTGTGGTGCCCATCCTCCGGGCGGGCCTGGGGCTGGTGGACGGTGTGCTGCGGATGGTGCCCTCCGCCCGGGTGGGCCACATCGGCATGTTCCGGGATGAGGAGACGCTGGAGCCCCATGTCTACTTCTGCAAGATGCCCAAGGACATTGCGGAGCGGGACATCATGATCGTGGATCCCATGCTGGCCACCGGCGGCAGCGCCGAGGCCGCCATCACCGAGATGAAGAAGCGGGGCTGCAAAAACATCAAGCTGATGGTTCTGCTGGCCGCGCCGGAGGGTGTGGAGCGCATCCAGAAGGCCCACCCGGACGTGGACATCTACTGCGGCGCCGTGGATGACCATCTGAACGAGCACGGCTATATTGTCCCCGGTCTGGGCGATGCCGGCGACCGGATCTTCGGGACAAAATAAATCGCTCTCCCTTTACGTGTGTGATGCACGGCAGGCCGGTCCCGTCCGGCGGAAAGGAGCATACCATGGCCCCAGAGCAGACGAACGCCAAACGGCACGGCCCCAACCGGGCCACGACGGTGATCTGTCTGGTACTGATTCTCGCTGCCGCACTGGTCATTGCCCGCATGGTGAAATTCCGGTCACAGGTGGATGTGACGCTCCCGGCGGTCCTGTGGGAGGATGGCGAGGCCACGGCCGTGAACACCACTCTGCATTTCCACGGGGAGATGGTGAAGCAGTGGGGGCAGGATGACAGCTTCAGCGGCTATCTGGAGCTGGAGGACCAGCCCTTCACCTCTGAGGAAGCCAGCAAGGTCTGGCTGACCATGGCCCATGAGGGCGGCGGCCTCAACCGGGGCCTGCTCGAATACGGAAAGTTCCCCGCCCACACGTTTTTCGGGGAACTGTACACAGACCGGGAATATACGCAGTTCTTCCTGTTCCCCTTTGAGCGGGTCCCCGGCAAAATTGAAGGGACGGTATCATACCAGCCCGACACCTCCGTCTATGTAGCCCCCGCAGTGTCCCTGAACGAGGCAAAAGCTCTGCTGGAGTCGTACGGCTTGATGGAGTCGCACGGCCTTCCGATACCGGATGAAAGCCCGCAATAAACCGCGCCAGTGTTCCAATTGCACAGATTCCAAAAGCAGCCCGGCGGAATATCCGCCGGGCTGCTTTCGTTTTCAGTCAGATTTTTCGCCACTGCGTCACAACACATACAGATATACTGCCAGATAGTGGAAGAAAGACCCCGCCAGAATCAACAGGTGGAACAGTTCGTGGAAGGTCCACTCTGCAGAGATGTTTGGCTTCTTGACGGCGTAGAACACCGCTCCCACCGAGTAGCAGATCCCGCCCAGGGCCACCAGCGTCAGGCAGGGCTGGCCCAGAGCGGTGAAGTCCTTTGCCACAAACACCACGGACCATCCCATGATGAGATATACTGCCGTGGACAGCATCCGCGGTGCGTTGATCCACAGCATCTTCGCCAGCACCCCCGCCAGGGCCACGCCCCAGAGGATCAGGCAGAATTGTGTTCCCCTGGGCTGGGGCAGCAGCACCACGCAGAAGGGCGTGTAGCTGCCGGCAATCAACACATAGATCATACTGTGGTCCATTTTCCGTAGCACCCGCTTCACTCCGCCGCTGGCGGCAGTGCCGGGATAGTAGTGATAGATGGCGCTGGCGGCATACAGTGCCGCCATAGACAGACAGAAGCACAGGGCCGCCGCCACCGCCGGTATGGCCGCATCCGTCCAGACGCCCCGAAGCAGATACAGCAGACCGCCCCCCAGGGCGGCCACCGCGCCGAGCGCATGGGTTTCACAGCTGATGGGGTCCTGGGCCTTTGCAAACAGTTTGCGCATGGAATGGTCTCTCCTTCTTGAAATCCGGCATCATGCCGTCCGCATCATATAATATAGTTTTCAATATTATATTAAGCGATTTCACTTTTTATTTCAAGTAGTTTTTGTGAATTTTCTGTTTCTATTCCATTCTATGCAAAAAAGCGGACGCCGAAGCGTCCGCTTTCAAGTCCCTGCAATGGCCTGGCCACAGCCGCAGCCTGCACCCGGCAGAACCACACTGGAAAAAGACCCTGCCGTTTTTATTTCAGTTCCAGTATTCGGTCTTTTCCTTCAGGTCGATGTCCGCGGCCCGGAACACGGGGTTCTTGCCGGCCCTGCGCTGCTCGGTATAGTTCCGCAGGGCTGCCGCCGCCGGACGGGAGAGGACCGCGATCACCGGAATGTTGATGAGCACCATGACGCCCATCAGCACGTCAGACAGGTTCCACACCAGATCCAGCGTGAGGCCGGCGCCCAGGAAAATCAGTCCCATGGCAATCAGGCGGAACACCACCATGAACCGCTTGGAGGGCACGTGCCCCAGCAGATACGCCAGGGCATTGTCCACATAGTAGAGGTTTCCGATCAGAGTTGTGAAGGCAAAGAGCACCATGGCCACGGTGATAAAAACGGGACCCAGGGTGCCGAAGGAGGCGGCCAGGGCCGACTGCACATAGGGGGCGCCCTGCAGCTCCACTGCGGGCTCCACACCGGAGCACAGCAGCATGAAGGCGGTGGCGGAGCAGATCACCAGCGTGTCCAGGAAGACAGACAGCATCTGGACCAGCCCCTGCTTCACCGGATGGCTGACATTGGCAGAGGCGGCAGCGTTGGGGGCGGAGCCCACGCCGGCCTCGTTGGAAAAGAGGCCCCGCTTCACGCCCTGCATCACGGCAGAGCCGGTGAAGCCGGCGAAGATGGCTTGGAAATCGAACGCCTCGGAGAAGATCCGTCCGAACACCTGGGGAATCAGCCCCACGTTCATGACGATGACCACCAGGGCCACCAGCACGTACAGTCCGCCCATGATGGGCACCAGAGTGGAGGCGAAGGCGATGATCCGCTTGCCGCCGCCCATGACGCAGTACCCGGTCAGCAGCGCCACGATGCCGCCGATGATCCAGGGCGTCCACTCCGGGGAATAAAAGCTGTATCCGGAGAAGGTGGACTGGAGGTTGTAGGAGCAGAGCATGTTGAAGCCGCCGGCGTAGGTGGCGATGAGGCTCAGGGCAAAATGCACTTCAATAACCAGCTGGTTGTGCAGTTCCCGTTTTCTGTCCTCTGTCAGTGTGTACGGTCCGAACAACGCCTCCCGTACCTTCTTATCCTCCGGCTCCATCGCGATCCGTTCCACCCGCTTCGCCCGGCGCAGTGTGCGGATGTCCAGAAAACTCTGCACCAACAGGATCAGCAGCACCAACAGATAACCGTCAAAAAAGGCTCCGGAAGCCAGACCATTCCGTCCCCCTTCGATACAATGTCTGTAGAATTCCAGGCCCTTCCAGTGCAGCGTCCCGAAGAAATTCCGGACAC
>ENA-ORTI01000527-ORTI01000527.1-human-gut-metagenome-genome-assembly--contig:-NODE-527-length-45584-cov-4.809374_pt1 | contig 45584 bp, 32 predicted proteins | sample MGYA00242071_ERZ509191 | MGnify/ENA primary metagenome ERZ509191 (study PRJEB26280, sample SAMEA2338832) | human gut metagenome | biome: human gut; feature: human-associated habitat; material: faeces...
GTAAGCAATACTTCACGAAGATAAAAAATTATCCCCACGAAAAATCTACTGACCCTCAATTAATGCTGCTTTCGAATCATTTAATGGAAAAATCAAGTACTTCAAATCATAATTCAGAGGAGTAAAGGACAGGCCTTCTGATTGGCTAAAAAATAATGTTTGGGAATAAATGTCTATTGACTTGAGATTATAAAAACGCCTGCTAGAAAAATTCAAAAACATTTTTCTAGCAGGCATTTATTTTCAGTCTAGAGAGAATATTTTTTATTCTTGCTGTGCATGATGTGGATAATCGATAGTATAGTGCAATCCACGGCTTTCTTTGCGTTCCATAGCTTGTCTGGTGATCAGATATCCCACATTAATCATATTACGCAATTCACAAATCTCGCGAGAAGCCTTTACGCGCTTAAATAAGCGTTCTGTTTCTTCATAGAGTATGTCCAGCCTGTTCCAGGCACGAACGAGTCGGAGATTGCTTCGTACGATGCCTACATAGGCTTCCATAATCTGATTGACTTCCTTCATGCTTTGGGTAATCAGAATACGTTCTTCATTTGATATAGTTCCTTCAGCATTCCATTCAGGAATATCTTCATTAAAATCGTAGCGGTCTAGAACACTGATAGCGTGTTTAGCGGCTGAATCGGCATATACCACAGCTTCAATCAATGAATTTGAAGCTAAACGATTTCCTCCATGCAGACCAGTGCATGAACATTCACCGATAGCATATAGCCGTTTGATGCTGGATTGTCCGTCTAAGTCTACTTTGATACCTCCGCACAGATAATGTGCGGCTGGTGCTACTGGAATATAGTCTTTGGTAATATCAATTCCCAGGCTCAGACATTTCTTGTAGATATTTGGGAAATGCTTCTTGGTTTCTTCCGGATCTTTGTGTGTTACATCCAGGTATACATGGTCTTCTCCACGTAGTTTCATTTCGCTGTCGATTGCTCTTGCTACAATGTCTCGTGGAGCAAGTGACAGACGTGGGTCATATTTCTGCATGAATTCTTCTCCGGCAAGATTTTTCAGTACAGCACCATATCCTCGCATGGCTTCTGTTATCAGGAAGCTAGGGCGGTCTCCCGGGTGATATAATGCTGTAGGGTGGAATTGGATAAATTCCATATCTTTTACTACACCTTTGGCACGGTAAACCATGGCGATGCCGTCGCCTGTAGCTACCAATGGGTTGGTTGTATGATTGTATACAGCTTCACACCCTCCTGTAGCCATTACAGTTACTTTGGAAAGGAAAGTATCTACTTCACCGGTAGCTTCGTTCAGTACATAGGCTCCAAAACATTTGATTCCTGGTGTATGACGGGTGACGATAATTCCCTGATGATGTTGGGTAATGATTTCTACTGCATAGAAGTTGCTGAATACCGTAATGTTAGGGTGTTTTTTGACTGTTTCAATCAGGCTTGTTTGAATTTCTGCACCGGTATTGTCCTTGTGATGAAGGATTCGGAACTCAGAATGTCCGCCTTCCCGATGCAAGTCAAATTCTCCGTTTTCCTTCTTGTCGAAGTCCACTCCCCATTTGATTAATTCTTCAATTTGGGCAGGAGCATTCTTCACAACTTTTTCTACGGCGGCTGGATCACTTATCCAGTCACCTGCTACCATGGTATCGTGGATATGTTTTTCGAAGTCGTCTACTTTCAGATTTGTTACAGAGGCAATACCTCCTTGTGCATAGTAAGTATTTGCTTCTTCCAGTCCGGCTTTGCATATCAGTGCAACCGAACCTTTATGCGCAACTTTCAGCGCAAAGCTCATTCCGGCAATTCCTGAACCGATAACGAGAAAATCGAATTTCCTTATCATAGTGTGTGTATATATATTACAAAACTACAAAAAAATTATCCGATATTTATTCATACAACTTTTTTTTACGTAGATAAGTCTGTAGAAATTGCACATTTTATAAAAAAATGGGCATTCTTTATTTGATTTCCTCAGATTTTATATAACTTCACGGAAAATAAAGTCTTATAATTTATGGATAGAATCTTTCATCCTCGTATCGGTTGGTGGTATTGGTTGTTGATAGCTGCTACTTCCGGCTTTTTGTTTTATTTCTTCTGGGAACATCATACACTGATGATGCTGATATTGGCTGTCTGTGTTGTTTTCGAAATAGAAATGCTTATTCATACACGCTATATTATTTCTGCTGACAATCACCTTCGGATAGAAACCGGGCGTTTTGTAAGAAATTCTACTATTGAACTGGAGCGCATTGTTCGTATTCGGAAAGTCCGTTCACTGGTTTTTTGGGCGCCGGCTCTTTCGTTTGACCGATTAGAGATTATTTGTGAGAAGAAATCGGGGAATGGTACAGCTTCGGTGTTGATTGCACCACAGAATCCGGATGATTTCATTCATTGGCTGTTGAAGCGAAACAGTCAGATTCAAATCGATATTTAACTCATTTCAATATTTATGGTACGAAACTTTAAAATTAAACGAACTCCTCCCAGAGTATGGATAGGAGTTATTATCGTGATTTTCGCTTTCATTTTAGTGGCTTGGAGTACAGATAGCTATTACGGTCTTATTCCGATTATTTTTCCAGTTTTGTTGTTGATAGATGAGCTTTTGGCTAAGGTACAAGTTCAGGAGAACGGAGATATCTGGTTGAAAAGAGGTTTCAGTGGCAGTGTAAAAGCCTATGGAGTCATTCGGGTAGCAAGGCGTAAGAAGGCGTTTTTTAGAGGTCGTATCGTGGTTTATTATACCAAAGGATTTATCAGTTTTGATTTGGCCGATGAAGAAGGTTTTTTGCGTTATGCTAAAGAATTGAATCCACGGGCCATTTTTGTAGAAGAAAACTAAAAAGGTTTTTCGTCGGAAAATCCATTAACCATAAAATCTGAATCCATGAAATATCAAGTTGCTATAATAGGTGGAGGTCCTGCAGGATATACAGCTGCCGAGTTGGCTGGAAAAGCGGGATTGAGTGTTGTGTTGTTCGAAAAGAACAGTTTGGGAGGTGTCTGCCTGAATGAAGGATGTATTCCTACCAAAACTTTGTTGTATTCAGCCAAAATATATGATTCAGCCAAGCATGCTTCCAAATATGCAGTACAGGTATCTGATGTTTCGGTTGATTTGCCGAAAGTGGTATCCCGTAAGAATAAAGTAGTCCGGAAATTAGTCTTGGGAATCAAGGCACGTCTGACGGCTGCCCAAGTAACTATTGTTACGGGCGAAGCTTATATTGTAGATTCTCATACTATCCAGTGTGGAGCAGAATCTTATCAATGTGAGAAACTGATTATTTGTACGGGGAGCGAAACATTTATTCCACAGATACCAGGAATTGAACAGGTGAATTATTGGACACACCGGAATGCGTTGGATGCAAAGGAGCTTCCTGCATCGCTTGCAATTGTAGGAGGAGGAGTCATAGGAATGGAATTTGCTTCTTTTTTCAATAGTCTGGGAGTCCAGGTGACAGTTATTGAAATGCTGGGTGAGATTCTGGGAGGAATTGATCATGAACTGGCAGCTCTGTTGCGTACAGAATATGCTAAACGGGGGGTAAAATTCCTGTTGAGTGCAAAAGTCGTTGGAGTAACAGAAAATGAAGGAAATATACAGGTAAGAGTTGAACATCCGGATGGTCCGATGACGGTAGAAGCTGAAAAGTTATTGATGAGTGTCGGTAGAAGACCTGTTATGAAAGGATTTGGTCTGGAGAATCTGAACCTGGAACTGACAGCCCGTAATCAGGTTAAGGTAGACGAGCATATGGAAACTTCTGTTTCAGGTGTATATGCATGTGGTGATTTGAACGGGAAATCCATGTTGGCCCATACGGCAGTCCGTGAAGCGGAGGTGGCTGTTCACCATATTCTGGGAGAAACAGATACCATGAGTTACCGTGCTATTCCGAGTGTGGTCTATACAAATCCGGAAATAGCTTCGGTAGGAGCCAGTGAAGAATTTCTGCAGATAACTGGTTTTTCATATCGGATTATTCGTTTGCCGATGACGTATTCTGGCCGTTTTGTGGCAGAAAACGAAGGGACGAATGGTGTTTGTAAAGCGTTGGTAGACGACGAGGGGCGTTTGTTGGGAGTACATTTGTTAGGAAATCCGGCATCCGAACTGATTGTAGCAGCTGGGATGATGATAGAAGATCATCGGAAGTATGCCGAATGGAAACGGTATGTATTTCCGCATCCTACCGTTGGAGAAATCTTTAAGGAGCTGGAATAATCAATGGAAATACGTCAGATAGGAGTTTTCTTTGTATGTTGGCTAATGTCTATGCTGACCGGAATGGCTCAGAACTGGGCCGGGCGGTTAGGGCAGTTCCTGGACAAGTCTTCGTTGTTGGAAACTTCAGAAGTTGGAGTCATGGTGTACGATTTGACCTCCGATAGCCTGGTATTTGCCCATCAGGCTGATAAATTGTACCGTCCAGCTTCTACAGAAAAAATCATTACTTCCGTCACGGCATTGGCAACGTTAGGAACCGATTATCCTTTCGTTACACAGGTAGCTTATACAGGAGAAGTAAAAGACAGTATTCTGAAAGGTGATGTGTACGTAATCGGTGCTTTCGATCCGGTATTTATGGAAAAAGATCTGGAACGGTTTTCCGATACGTTGGCAGAAAAGGGCATCCGTCGGATAGAAGGGAAACTGATAGGAGATGTATCGCTGATGGATTCAGTGTATTGGGGGCCGGGATGGTCGTGGGACGACACACCCTATTCATTCCAACCTTATTTGTCTCCGTTGATGTTGAACAGGGGATGTGTAGAGGTGACTGTTGAACCTGCAGCCAAAGGGCTTCAGGGCACAGTAGAGGTATCTCCCTTGTCCGATTATTATCAGGTAGAGAACCGTTCGGTCAGTCGTACTCCGTCAGCCGGTAAACTGGTCATTACACGCGATTGGCTAGAGCAGGGAAACCGTATCCAGGTGAGTGGTTGTATTTCTGCCAAGCGGACAAAAACATTGAATCTGTATAATTCCAAGGCTTTCTTTCTGGAAACGTTCCGTTATCAGCTGAGCCAGCGTGGAATTCAGGTAGATAGTCTGGATTATGGTGATTGTCCGGCAGAGGCCCGGGAGTTAGTATGTTGTATTCATCCTTTGACGGATGTATTGAAAGTGACATTGAAAAAGAGTGATAATCTGGCTGCAGAGGCTTTGTTTTATCATGTAGGCAAGCATTGTACAAGAAAAGAACGTTCTCTAAGTAATGCAGACGGACAAACGGGTATTTTGAAATATATGAAGGAGTTGACAGGAATGAATCCTGACCAGTTCAGTATAGCCGACGGAAGTGGAGTTTCTTTGTACAATTATGTATCTCCTCATTTATTATTAAATTACCTGAATTATGCATACCGTCATCCGGCTGTGTTCCAGCCTTTCTACGACTGTCTGCCGATAGCTGGGATAGATGGGACACTGGCCAGTCGGATGAAGAAGGGAAAGGCTTATCGGAATGTACGTGCCAAGACCGGAACTGTAACCGGTGTCTCTTCTCTGGCTGGCTATGTGAAAGCCATTAACGGCCACTGGCTTTCTTTCGTCATCATCAATCAGAATGTACTGAAGGGCAGGCAGGCCCGTCTTTTTCAGGATGAGTTGTGCGAAATATTGGCAAACTGATACCTGTATTCATATTGTTGTATAAAATAGAATCGTCACAGAAATCCTTTCCAGGGTCTCTATGACGATTTTATTTGGGCTGTATTAATCGAATACCTTGAATTCATATCCTTGTGCCAACAGCCATTCAATAGAGCGTGGTAGCGCATATTTCATGTTCTGTTCAGACTTCAGAGAGTCATGGAACGTGATGATAGAACCGTTCCGGACATATTGTTTGACTTTCTGGAATACCTGTGGACCGTTCAGCCTTTTACTGTAGTCGCGTGTTACCAGGTCCCACATCACGATACGATACTTGCGTTTCAGTATCCAATATTGAGGCCAGCGCATGTGACCGTGAGGAGGACGGAACAAGTCTGTATGCAGATACTCATTCGCTTTGTCTGTATTGGCAAGATAGTTCTTGCTCAGGAATTCGAATCCTCGGATATGGTTGAACGTATGGTTACCGATACGGTGTCCCCGTTCTACTACCATCTGATATTCCCTGGGATGTTTCCGGACATTGTCACCTACCATGAAGAAGGTAGCTTTTATCTGATATTTGTCCAGCAGGTCGAGTATCCAAGGAGTAATTTCCGGAATCGGTCCGTCATCGAAAGTCAGATAGACCGCTTTTACCTTCTTATCCATCCGCCAAAGGGCGTCCGGATAAAGAAGGCGTATCAGTTGCGGGGGTTGTTCTATAAACATGACGTTTTTATTGGGCCGATGCTACACCAGCACGTTGTTCCAGCAGTTTATACAATTGGTTGAACTTGTCTGTATAGTGAGTAGCCGAGTCAATCACTTTTCCGTTTTCACCCTTCATCTGAGACAGTGTCTTGCATACATCGTCCAAGATATATAAGTAGCGCATACAGTTCTCGTATGAGTTGGCGAATTGCAATTCATTCAGGCTCAGGTACCAGGTAATGTATTCTACAGCATTGTTTGCCAAAGCATTCAGAATATTCTCTGCCTTCTTATATTGGCCTAACTGCATGTAGTCTTCCGCCATTTCCTTCGAGCTGCTCATGATGTAATCGTGAGGTACCGTAGTGCTCGGAATGACTTTCTCACAATAATCCAAAGCCTCCAATGCCTTGTCCTTCTTTCCCTCCTTAATGAGTTGGGTGGCCAGTTGGACAAACATGCGGCGGTGTGTATCACACATGCGCAATACGGTTTCATCCAGGTAGATGTCCGGATTGTCGATGCCGCCGAACTTGAACTTGTGCATCAGGTTGTCATACATCTTTTCTGAATCAAGTCTTCTGCCGAGTTCTGTATTGTTGAACGGTGTGATGCGGTAAGCCAGACCTTCCTGCAGGAAGTTGTCGGTCAGATTCAGATGGTTGTCTGAACCTACGGTGATGGCCATGTACATCGGTCGTTCCCAATTGGTATTGGCCAGCATTTCCAGCATCATCAGTTCACTCTTGTAGAGCACAGACTTTCCTTTCAGCGAGATGTGCATGTATTCCGGAATGGAGTCCGGTGTCAGCATGCCTGAGCGTTTGATGGTTTCCTTGTCCAGTTTGATGACGATACTGTCGGTCGGAATCATCTGCAGACCTGCGTCTTTCGGTGCACGTACCCAGTGAGCCAGGATATTCTTCAGTTCATACGGATTGTCGCCGAATTCCTTCTTGGCTTCTTCCGGATTCTGTTTGTAGTAGTTCAGTACCGTTTCCATGGCTTCCGGACGGACATAGACTGCTTCGTTATGACCCGATACATAATCGATACGGTCCCAGTTGATAGGAACGGAAGGGGAATCATAGGCCGGACGTTTCATCTGGTCGATGTACCAGTCGGTCTGCAGATAGCTCAGGTTACATACACGTACATCGGTACGTACTCCTTCGGTATCCTGATTGTACCACAGAGGGAAGGTATCGTTATCTCCGTTGGTGAAAATTATCGGATTTCCTTCATCCTGTACAGAGTTCAGGTAATTCTGTCCGAAGTCACGGCAGGTATATCGTCCGCTGCGGTCGTGGTCGTCCCAAGTCTGGCTCACCATCTGGATAGGAACCAGCAGACAGACTACACTGGCCAGGATGGCAGCAGGTTTTTCACCCATCTTCTTGCCGAGATATTCGCTGATGGCAGCTACTCCTAGGCCAATCCAGATAGCAAAGGCATAGAACGAACCGGCATATGCGTAGTCACGTTCACGCGGCTGCAGCGGTGTCTGGTTCAGGTACAATACGATGGCCAGACCGGTCATGAAGAAGAGGAAGAAGACCACCCAGAACTGCTGGATACCTCTTTCTCCCCGGTAAGCTTGCCAGAAGAGTCCGATGAGTCCCAATATCAACGGCAGACAGTAGAATACGTTGTGTCCCTTGTTGTTCTTCAGTTCACTCGGAAGCAGACTTTGGTCGCCTACCAGTTTGTTGTCGATGAACGGTATACCTGTAATCCAGTTACCGTGTTCTATCTCGCCTTGTCCCTGGATGTCGTTCTGACGGCCGGCAAAGTTCCACATGAAATAACGCCAGTACATGTAGTTCAACTGGTAGATGAAGAAGAACTTGATGTTTTCCCATTGGGTAGGAATCTTTACCATCACCATTTCGCCGCACTGGTCGTACGGAACCTAGCGGCCTTCGATACCTCCCAGCCAGTCTTCGTAGGCCTGTGCATGTGCATCGCTGTACATACGCGGGAAGAGCATGTTCTGGGCATATTTATATTCTGTCTTGTGACGTACTATTTCGTAGCTGTCCTTTTCATCGGGAGTTTCTTTTTCCTTACGTTGGTAGACAGGAGCGCCTTCCACTACATCGTACATACATCCTCCGTCTACCTGCTTCAGTGCCGGTCTGGAAGAGTAAGCCTGTCCGTAGAAGAGCGGACGGGTACCGTACTGTTCACGTCCCAGGTATTCTCCCAAAGTGAAAATATCTTCCGGAGAGTTCTGGTCCATCGGCGGATTGGCCGAAGAACGGATAACGATGACGGCATACGATGAATACCCCACCAGCATCATCATCATGGCCAGCAGACTGGTGTTCAGTGTGCGTGCGCTGACGCGGTATTTCTGCGGAATATTGGCAAACAGGTAGAAAGCCAGGATGCCCAGTACGATGATACCGATGAAGACACTGCTCCATCCGTGACCGTAGAACGGAATACCCAGCATGGCTACACTGGCCAGGAAGGAAATGTTCATGCGTTTGCTGCTCTTCACTGTATAGCTTTCGTATACACTCCAGATGATGCAGGCAGTCAGCAGAATGATGTAGACTATCAGACCGCTGTTGAATGAAAATCCTAAATCGTTGACAAACAGAAGTTCAAACCAACCTCCTACTTTTACGATACCTGGAACGATACCGTACAGTACGACAGCAATCAGCACCATGGAACCGGCCAGAGCTATCAGACTGCCTTTCAGGTTAGCATTCGGATTCTTCTTGTAATAGTATACCAACACGATGGCCGAGATACACAACAGATTCAGCAGGTGGACACCGATAGACAGACCGGTCAGGTAAGCTATCAGGATGAGCCAGCGGTCGCTGTGAGGTTCGTTCGCCCGGTTCTCCCATTTCAGGATGAGCCAGAATACCAGGGCTGTAAACAGGCTGGAGTAGGCGTAGACTTCGCCTTCTACGGCACTGAACCAGAATGTATCACTCCACGTATAAGCCAACGCTCCAACTACTCCGGATCCCATGATGGTAATCAGTTTACCGGTAGTCATCTGGTTGTTGTCCGGACAAATCAGTTTTTTAGCCAGGTGGGTAATGCTCCAGAACAGGAACAGGATACAGGCGGCACTCATCAGGGCACTCATGATATTGACCATGCGGGCTACCTGCGACGGGTCGCTGGCAAACTGACTGAACAAGTTGGCGGTAAGCATAAAGAAAGGTGCGCCGGGCGGGTGGCCGACTTCCAGTTTATAACCGGTGGTAATGAATTCAGGGCAATCCCAGAAGCTGGCGGTCGGTTCGATGGTCATGCAGTACGTAAAGGCTGCAACGACGAAAGTCAACCAACCTACCAGGTTGTTGATCGTGTTGTACTGTTTCATGAACTATTTTTTCTCGTTAACGTTAATCGCGGCAAAGATAGTAAACATTTGTCAATCAGAATACCAAAGAACGAATATTCTTGTCAACGCAAGTTAAAAGGCTTGTCAGGTTTCGGTATTTTCTTTAACGGTTCAGCTTTCAATGCTTACCTGAAGGTTTGAAGATATAAAATGCCAGATAAGTCAGAGCTCCACTGGCTAAGGTAGCTAACAAATCATAATAATCGAAAACGCCGAAAGGGATTATTTCATAAAGAAACCATACCATTACACTGTATAGAGTGGCTTTGTATGGGGTATATTTGTTCATTCCCACTACTAGCAGGGTTAAGGATGGAACAGCTACCCAGTTTCCTATAGTATCGGCAAAATGATAGTATTTCTTTCCAACCAATCAGTTTCAATTCTTCACCATTAATTTTTGAGTATTCCTCTAAAGATAATTCACTTACATTTTTTCTTTCTGTTTCCATATAATTACAATTCCTAATTCTTACCTTTGCAAAGGTAAGAGTTAAGCTTTCTACAGCAAGTTAACTTATCGTTATCACAATGTTATCTGTTAATTATGCAACATATTTATATTAGAGTTATAACCTCATAAGTATATTTTTCGCATTAACACTCCAAGGAATATGGCTTAGAAACTCCTTCTATCTATATAAAAACCAGTTAGAAGAATCCATCAATGATTTGTTTGCAAGAGCAACATTCGAAGAAGCGACATCGCATTTTTCAGAACTCCCAAAAGGAACAAAATTTCTCGGTGCTCCAAGAACCAAAAATACAGGAACATACCCAGAGGTAACTTATTTATTAGAAGCCTTAGGAACGTATGGCATTACTAATAATATTAATCGCCTGGATTCTATTTTTAAGGAAATGCTTTTTGAGCATAAAATAAATACCGATTTGTATATCGAAAAAATAAAAAACGGAAATATTGTAGAAACAACACATAAAAGGAATGTTAAACGATTTGGCATTATTAAAACACAACCAATACCGATAAAGTTAGATAATTCATCAAACGTACAAGCCATTATCACTATTCCGTATTACAATATTTTTAGACAAATGTTGATACTCATTATTGCAACAGCAATCATGATGATTTTTATAATAGGATGCATAGTATATCAAATAAAAATCATATCAGAGCTAAACAAAATATCCCAAATCCGTGAGGATTTCTCATACGCAATGGTACATGATATGAAAACACCTTTGAGTTCAATACTGTTAGCCTTGAATTTTCTACAGGGTGGAAGACTTGATAATAAGCCGGAAATGAAAGAAAGATTCTTCAGTATAGCCAAAGATGAAGCGGATCATTTATTGACATTGACTAACAAGATTTTGACTATATCGAAGTTGGAAAACCATAAGCTGGAGATGAACTGTGAAATGGTAATGCTGGAACCTTTGCTTTTAAAATTGTCTGAAAAATTTAAGGTTAAATCTCCAAAACCCGTTACTTTTGAGTTTGACCTGAATTCCAAAAGTATTTATGCCGATGCTGAATACATAGAAGAAGTATTTAGTAACCTGATAGATAATTCCATCAAATATTCCAAGGATAGCGTTGATATCAGAATATCTTCTTCTGACAATAGTAAATATAGTATCATCAAATTCTATGATAACGGACTTGGCATTAATGAAGATGATCAATTTAAAATATTCAACAAGTATGAACGTGCTTATGCCGGTCGTAGAAATAAAGGACAGGCAGCAGGATTTGGTTTAGGTTTAAATTTTGTGCAGCAGGTTATCGAGGCCCACAAAGGAAAAATCTTCGTCAACAGCATAGAAGGAGAGTTTACGGAATTTATTATTTACTTGCCATTGATTGTCAAGGACCTATGATAAGATTAATGTTCTCCGGAATGGTTATGGCATTTCAGTACCCGGTGCGGCAGGTTGCCGTGTCCTAGCAGCTCAATGGGACAGCCGAAATGTTCTTCCAGCCATTCGGCGGGGATTTCTGTGTCCGGATGATAGTCCAGGGTACCGTTTACGCAGGCGATGGTCTTTACATTCTGGAGTACGGTGCCGATGTCGTGGCTGACCAGCACGATGGCGCATTCACGGTTGATGTCTTCCAGCAGGGAATAGAGCTTGGCTTCAAACCGCTTGTCGATGTATGTGTTGGGTTCATCCAGGATAATCAGTTGCGGGCACGATACGATGGCCCGTCCCAGCAGAGCCCGCTGGAGCTGTCCGCCGCTCAACTGACCGATGGCCCGTTGTTCCAGCCCTTCCAGTCCCATACGGGCGATGGTTCTTTCTACCTGCCGGTGCTGTTCGGCGGTGAACCGGCTGAACAGTGATTTCTGTTTGTTCAGTCCGGAGAGTACCACTTCGTATACCGAGATGGGGAATTTCTTGTCGATGTGATTGTATTGAGGCAGATAGCCTATGCTCACTTCCGGCACTTCTTTTCCGTGACGGAAGAAACGGATGGTTCCGTGGACAGGTTTCAACAGGCCGAGGATAACTTTCATGAGGGTAGTCTTTCCCCCTCCGTTCGGCCCGATGACTCCCAGAAAATCTTTTTCGTACACGGTCAGGTTTACATCTGTCAGTACCTGTTTCCGGTCGTAGGCGGCCGAAATGCCGGTCAGTTGTATCAGCGGTTCGTGTGTCATAAGTCGGAGGTTAAGGGTTACTCAATGCTTTGGCGATGTTGATCATCTCCTCGTTCCAGTGGTAGCTGAGCGGATTGATGGGGATGACATTTACCTGCAGTTCCCGGGCGATGATTTCCGCGTTCCGCGTATCGAATTCCTTTTGGACGAAAATGATTTTGGGCTGTTCTTCCCGGCAGAGCTGAATCAGTTCCTTCAGGTGAGCGGGAGAGGGCTCCTTGCCATCGGCTTCGATGCTGATCTGGTTCAGTCCGTAATCGCGGGCAAAGTAGGTCAGTGCCGGATGATAAATCAGGAAAGTGCGGTCGGCATTTTCCATGAGGGTGTCCATTTCTTTTCCGGTATTGTCAATCACCTGAAGCAGGCTGTCCAACCGGTGCTGATAGTATGGAGTCTGCTCATTATCTATTTCAGACAGGGCCTGGAAGATGTTGTTGGCGATGATTCTGGCGTTTTTCACCGAATTCCAGATGTGCGGTTCCACACCTTCGTGCGCATGATTGTGGGCATTGTCTTCTTCGTGTGAACAGCTTCCGGCCATAAGGGCAACTCCTTTTGAGAGGTCGTAGAAAGGCTGTCCCGGAGCGTTGTCCTGCAGTTTCTTCAGCCAGGTCTGTTCGAACCCGATGTACCCGATACGCAGGAACGCCTTGCTTTTCGCTTGGGCGACAAGTTGCTGGGGGGTAGGGTCGTAAGTTTCCGGACTGTTCCCTTCGGGTACCATGCTGACCACCTTGAAACGGTCGCCCGCTATTGCTTCGGTAAAATAGCGCAACGGTTCGATGGAGACGGTAAGGGTCGGCTTTTCGTCGGTCTGTCTGGAAGGGGCACAAGCAGAAACACCTATTGTAAGTAGAATGATTATCAGGTATATGTATCTTTTCATAAATGAAATGTTTGTTTGATGGAGAGGCAAAGATACATATTTCTTTCCGTGTGCCGAAAACGAACTCATGTTTTATATCAAACGAACTCGTGTTTTCATGAAAACGTCCGGTTGTCTTCATGAAGACAACCGGACGTTTTTTGCTGTTCAGGTCCGCTACCAGATACGGCAGTTTTCTTTCTTAATGTTTATATTCACTGGGCGGTACCCCGAATTTCTTCTTGAAACTGGCAGAGAAAAATGAAAGGGTGCTGAATCCGGTCATATCAGCTATTTCCGAGATTGTATATTTGCCGGTTGCCATCAGTTCGGCGGCACGGTTCAGTTTATAGTTCCGGAAGAATATACTTGGATTTTCACCCGTCAATGCTTTCAGTTTGTAGTAGAATTTGGTACGGCTTATCTTCATGACTTCTGTAATCTTGATGATATTCAGTTCCGGATTCGACAATTCCTTTTCCATCAAGGCATACAGTTCATCCATGAATTTTTTGTCTTGCGGATTGATGGAACCTTCTTCCAGTTGTGTAGTATCTGTACTGTTGCCCAGAATGTTGCGAGCCATGTCTCTGTTGTTGAGTTGTGAAACCAGCAGTGCTTTCAGATATTCCGGGTCAAAGGGCTTGGTGACGTATGCGTTTGCTTGGGCTTTCAGACCTTCTATCTGTTCTTCCATCCTTGTTTTGGCAGTCAGAAGAATTACCGGAATGTGGCAGAAATGATTTCCCGACTTGATTTTCTTGCAGAAAGCTACACCATCCAGTTTTCCCGGCATGACTACATCGCTCAGAATCAGGTCCGGCTTGATGTTCTCCAGTTCGGAAAAAGCACTGTCGGCATCGTATCGGTGAACAATGTGATAACTTCGGCTGAACAGCAGTTTCAGATAAGCGGAGAGTTCGTTGTCATCTTCCACTATCAGTAATACGGGTTTTTCTGTATCTGTATCTGTTTCGTTCTCCGGTTTTTCTGTTTCATCTGTCATGGCTATGGATTCGAAGACAGGAACTTGTGCTGTAGATTGCCGTTCGTTTTCCGGATAGGCTTCATCGTCTACAGGAAGTAGGACTGTGAAGACCGCTCCATGAGGAACGGCATTCTTTACTTTGATGTAGCCATGGTGCAACCATACGAGCCGGCGTACAAAATACAGTCCGATACCTGTACCGCAATTGTAGACAGCTTGTTTGTCACTGTTTATCTGATAGTATTTCAGGAAGATACTTTCCATCTTTTCTTCCGGAATGCCGCAGCCAGTATCTGCCACTTCAAGCAGTACGTACTGATTGAATCTGTCATTTTCGTTCAGGGTGAATAAAGCCGAAGCCTGTTCATGGTTTATTTTTTCTACAGAAACGGTTATCTGTCCTCCTGACGGGGTGAACTTCAAGGCATTCGATAAAAGATTGGCCAGAATTTTTTCCAGTTTGTCTGTATCTATCCATGCAGATAAATTGGCAGGCATGTTGTCGTAGGCAAGTGTAATCTTTTTTTCATCGGCATTGATTTTTACTGTTTCCAGGTAATTACGCACTTCTTGTGTAAGGTCTGTTTTTGTAACGTATAGCCGCAGCGCGTCTCCTTCCAGTTTACCCAAATCCATGATTTGGTTAATCAGTTTCAGCATTCTGTTTACGCTTCGTTGTACCAGCTTCAGCAACCTGGTTTCTTCCTGACTGAAGCTGTTTTTCCGGCAAAGTGTGGCAATGGGGCCTGCTATCATGGTGAGTGGAGTACGGAACTCGTGTGATATGTTTGTAAAGAAGCTCAGGTGCATCTGATTGGTGCGTACTTCCTGTTCCCGTTCCATTTCTGCCCATTGCGCTTTCAGGTGTTCCTTACGGATTCTCTGGATGATATAGATACCAAGCAGGATGATTCCTAAGATAAACACAGAATAGATGAGATATGCCCACCAGCTGAGCCAGGGAGCAGGAGAAATGGCTATATGGATACTGTTTTCGGTTTCGACAATACTTTTGTCATTACTGAAAATACGTACTTTAAAGGTATAGTTTCCGGCGGTCAGGTTGGAATAAATGGCTTCACGGTTGTTTGAGGCATCAATCCAATATTTGTCATGTCCCTCCATCTTGTATTGGTAATGTACTTTCTGCGAGTTGGTGAAGGTCAATGCGGCATATGAGATACTGAAACTGTTTTCATTGTAGTTCAGCCGGATGTCGGGATTGAAATTCAAAGATTTGTCGATGATTCCTTTATGAACGGGATGTATCCATTCATTGTATACTTTCAACTGTTCAAACAGGACGGGAACCTGCTGTTTCCGTCCTACGTCGATAGGGTTGAAAAAAGTCAGGCCATGGGCTCCACCAAAGACGAGGGTTCCATCCGGCAGCTTACAGGAGCTATGCTGTGAGAACTGGTTTCCTCCGATACCGTCGGATGCATAATATCCAGTGATGCGTGTATCAGTCTTATCGTATTTAAACAGGCCGTAAAGGGTACTTATCCAGATATTTCCTTGCTGGTCTTCTTCGAAACTGCAGATATCTTCGCAGGAAATTCCTTGTACTTTTGTCAGTGTCTTCAGTTCTGGTGAAAGAGTATATGCTCCACTGGAACGGGTACCTATCCAGACTTTTCCTTCAGAATCCTGGAACATGCATTTGACAATGGCCAATTCTTCTTTTACCTGTGATTTGAACGGGATAGTATTGATTTCGCCCGATACATCGTCATACAGATAGAGGTCCATATCGAATGGAGAGACGATAATCTTCCCTCCTTTGACAGGTAAGATATCCTGTGAATAGATGAAGGTTCTTGACCCTTGACGGTCCAGGTATTTTATTTCTTCAAAGGAATCTTTATCGGCCGACAGTTTATAGATAAATTCTTCCCAACAGGATACAAATACATTTCCGTTCGAGTCACTCTTCATGGTTGAACATACATAGGGTAGGTGGAATCGGTGTTGGATACGCAGGTTATTGTTCTGAAGGATACAGCAATAGATGTCCTTTTCGTTACATAGAATCCATAGGTATCCTTTCTGGTCGAACAGGACAGACTGGATTCCGTTGGAAGACAAATAGGTATTGTCTAATGGAAATGGTACGTTGATGGTTTCGATTGTTTGTTTTTCTGACTGGTATAGATATAGATGAGAAAACAGGTCGAATGCTACCATTCTGCCTGCCTTATCGGCTGTAAGCCCTGAAATGAATTTCTTATGGAAGAACTTGTCTACCATATTATTGTGGTTGAAATAGTCTTTGCTGTCGGATAGGATGATGGCTCCCTGGTTGAAGGTGCCTATCCACAAGTTTTTTTGTGAATCTGTAAATAGGGTAGTGACATGATAGTCAGAGACCTGATAGGGAAAGGAACTTTCAGACTGATGAACCATTTTCTGTTCATTGACATTGTACAGGAACAGTCCTTTGGAGGTAACCAGGTAAATTTCGGATTCGGTGTGGAAATGGATGAAGGAGACTGTGGTTCCCTTGAATAAAGGATGGTCTGTCAGATGAGCCGGTAACGGTGAGAAGTCTTCTGTCCGGATATTGAAGATACAGATTCCCTGTTCTGACGACAGCCATAATTCTCCGTTCGTATTCAGGAAGCAGAAAGTTGCGGAAAACGGTAGGGAGTGACGGCTGACGATTTTATAAGTATCGGGATGAAAACACAGGATTTCATTTCCTTCTACACTCCATATCCGGTCTTTCCGGTCCAGAAAATAGTGTGGGGTCAGGAGGTCGGATTTTTCTTCCGGTAAAGTTAAAACGACATCAAAGTCATCTGTCTGGTTATTGTATTTATACAGATGGCTCATGGCATCCAGGTAGATATCTCCTTTGCCGTTTTCCAGAATTTTCTGGATATTCCAGTTGGTTCCTTTCAGAAGAAACTGCTTGAAGGTATCATTGTCCTGATAAACATTGATACCTCTTTGTGTACCTACCCATAAACGTTTCCGGGAGTCCATGTAAAGGGTATTGACACCGTTATAGCTTAATGAATTCGGATTGTCGGAATGGAAGAATTGCTGGTATTGATAGCCGTTGTATTTATTCAGTCCTCTTAAAGTACCTATCCAGATATGACCGAACCGATCTTCGGCTATGCTCTGTACTTTCAGATTGGAAATGGAATAATCTATGCGGGTCATTTCATCCGAACTGTCCGGCCTTGATTCCGTTTTCGTGGAGCAACCGGTTAAAAGGAGACATAAAATGAGGGTCAGGAGGTTAACAACAACTTTCATTTGCATCATTAGTTTAGGTATTTGTCCCAAGTGTTTTTCCAGTTCTGCAAAGGTAACATCTTTTGTAAAAGAAAGACAAAAAATGCAGAAAAAAGTCACAAAAAGTTCTTTAATGAACATAAATATAAGCCTTTGAACAAATAGAAAACTTCTTTTACTTGTACGAAAATCAATTGTACACGCATGAAAATCCACTGGAAATGAATTCTGTAATATTGCATTCAGAAAGTCTAACCTTAAAACGAGTGAAGAATATGAAGAAACATCTGGTTGCAGCGGGATTGTTGGCCGTATTGCTGATGAACAGTGCGTGTAGCGGCACTCAGCAGAATGTAGAGAAGCATGAACATTCAGCAGCGGCTGAGTTGATTTCATCGGAGGCAAAAACCGTGGCTGAGACAGAAGCGGGAAAGGTTTCAGGATATATAGACAATGGGGTATATATATATAAAGGTATCCCTTATGCTACGGCCGAACGCTTTATGCCTCCTGTGTCTGTAGAGAAATGGGAAGGTGTAAGAAGTTCCAGAGCATACGGACCTACTTGTCCTCAGGCAGAACGGGCAGGATGGAGATCGGATGAAATAGCTTTTGCTTTCGATTGGGATGACGGATATCCGGGAGAAGACTGCCTGCGGGTGAATATCTGGACAAAAGGATTGGACAAACAGCAGAAACGTCCGGTAATGGTATGGCTTCATGGCGGTGGTTACAGTGCTGGTTCCGGACAGGAATTACCGGGTTATGATGGAGCGAACCTGGCCAGAAAGGGAGATGTGGTAGTAGTTACCTTGAATCACCGTCTGAATGTATTGGGTTTTCTTGATTTGTCTGCTTATGGAGAAAAATATGCTCAAAGTGGTAACGCCGGATTGCTGGACCTGGTGGCAGCATTGAAATGGGTACATAACAATATCGCCAATTTTGGAGGTGACCCGGATAATGTGACCATCTTCGGTCAGTCCGGTGGAGGAGGAAAAGTTTCTACATTACTGGCTACTCCTGCCGCTAAAGGGTTATTCCATAAGGCTATTGTACAGAGCGGTTCCATGCTTCGTACAATGGAAAGCAGTTATTCGCGTCGTATCGGGGCAGCTACAGTAGAAATGCTGGGTTTGAAATCGCATAATATCGATCAGATTAACCAGATTCCTTATAAGGAGTTGTTGGCTGCCGGTGAGAAGGCTGTAGCTCAGGTCAGAAAAGAAGTGGAGAAAGAAGGTATCCATGCATTTATATTCGGTTGGGCTCCTACGGTAGACGGTGTAGTATTACCGGCACAGCCTGAGGCTTCTGTCGCTATGTCGAAAGATATTCCGATGATGATTGGTACTACCTTGCACGAATTCTGTCCAAGTACCTATGTTCCGGCATTCCGTAATGCTACCATGGAACAGGTTAAGAAAATGTTGCAGGATACATTTGGAAAACGCACGGATGAGTTTATTGATGTGTTCAAAAAGACTTATCCGGGTTGTCAACCCAAAGATATATTGGATGTAGACCGGATTTTCCGTCCGAATGCTATCGAACAGGGTAATTGGAAATCGGCAGCTCAAGGAGCACCGGTATACATGTATCAGTTTGCATGGGAATCTCCGGCCTTGGATGGTATTTTACGTTCTACACACTGTATGGAAATACCTTTTGTGTTCGATAATATCGCCCGTAGTGCGGCGATGACCGGTGGTGGAAAAGAGGCGCAGGCATTGGCCGATAAGATGAGCAGTGCCTGGATTCAGTTTGCCAGGACTGGAAATCCGAATGTAGCGGGACTTCCGGAATGGACGCCTTACACCAAGGAGAATGGTGCCTTGATGATTTTCAATAATACATGCGAATTGAAATCTAATCCTGATACGCAACTGATGCAGTTCGTTGCAGAATTTCCTGTACGCGGCTTTTAATTCTAAATTACTAATATATGAAAATGACACAGAAAATGAATTGGATCAAACTGATCCTGTGTGCGATGTTTGTATGCATGGCACATGTGGTATCCGCACAGCAGGTTGCGGTACGAGGACAAGTGCTTGACGCTGGTACAAAAGAGCCTATGATTGGAGTCAGTGTGCTTGAAAAAGGTACAACCAACGGAACCATTACAGATTTCGATGGTAACTATTCACTGAATGTGGCCAAAGGTAAGACATTGGTCTTTTCTTACATCGGTTATGTGACACAGGAAATAGTCGTTTCAGGTGAAACTCTGAATGTGAATCTGAAGGAAGATTCCAAGACTTTGAGTGAAGTGGTGGTAGTAGGTTATGGTGTACAGAAGAAAAGTTCGGTAACGGGTGCCATTTCTCAGGTAAAGACAGAAGATTTGGAAAACCGTTCGGTTGCCAATCCACAGGCTGCTCTGCAAGGTAAGACGGCTGGTGTGCAGATCATTTCTTCTTCTGCTGCTCCGGGTGCTTCTCCTACGGTACGTGTACGTGGTTTCTCTTCTAACGTTTCATCCAACCCGTTGTATGTAGTGGATGGTGTCCGTTTGTCTGATATTTCAGGTCTTGACCCGAATGACATCGCTTCCATTGAAGTGTTGAAGGATGCCGCTTCAGCTGCTATCTATGGTGCTGAGGCTGGTAACGGTGTCGTATTGATTTCTACCAAGAAAGGAACCAAAGGACAGGGAAAAATCAATTATGACTTCCAGTATACCATTCAGTCTGTAGGGAAGATTCCGACATTACTGAATGCTGAAGAATATAAGAATTACATGATAGAAGGAAATGTGTTTGATGCCAGTAAGTTTGCTAACGACTGGGATGGTGTGACAGATACCAACTGGGCAGATGTGGTATTCGGAAAAGGTATCATACAGAAACATAACCTTTCTTTCTCTAACGGAAATGAAAAGGGTAGCTATTATTTGTCTATGTCTTATTTGGACAATGACGGTATTGTAAAAGGCAATGCAGACTTCTATAAACGTCTGACCGGTTCTATCAATGCGGATTATCAGATTAAGGATTGGTTGAAAGTTGGTACTACCAATCAGATTGAAAAGTATAATTACCGTCAGCTTTCACAGAACAATGCTTACGGCAGTTTCTTCCAGGCTGTGATGGAACTTGACCCATTGACTCCGGATACTTACGCTCCGGGAAACCTGCCGGACAATATGATAGCCGCGCTGAACAACGGACAGACACTGCTTACTGATGAAAACGGAAACTATTATGCTGTTTCTAAATTTGTAGAATCAGAGAATTATCATCCGATGATTATGAGAGACAATACGGCTCCGAAAAACAGCGGATTTAATGTCAACGGATCTGTATATGGAGAATTGAAACCGCTTGACGGATTGGTGATTACTTCTCGTTTCGGTTATCGTCTTTCTGGTACCCGTTCTTCTACAACGAACTTGCCGTATTATGGAAACTCTGTACAGAACAATAATTTCATTTCACAGAGTGGCACATCAAGTACAACCATTTATTGGCAGTGGGAAAACTTTGCGAACTATATCAAGACATTCAACGAACATACCATTACAGCTATGTTGGGTATGTCTTATCAGGAATCTACATACGATTATATTACAGCAGGCTATAGCGCAAACGGTGCCGATGCGTTGTTGGGTAGAGATCCTTCTTTCTGGTATTTGAGCTATGGCAGTCCTTCTGCTTCGAAGAGCATTACCGGTGAAAAGACCCGTACAGCCAAATATTCTTACTTCGGACGTATCGGATATGATTTTGCAGGCAAGTATATGTTACAGGCTTCTCTCCGTGCCGATGCTGCCGACTTGGCTTATCTGCCTGCCAGTGGACGTTGGGGATATTTTCCTGCAGTATCTGCCGGTTGGACAATTTCTGAAGAAAATTTCTTCGAACCGCTGAAAGATGTTGTTTCAAACATGAAGCTGCGTGCCAGCTGGGGTCAGAGCGGTAGTCTGGCTGCCTTAGGCAGTTATGCATACGGTACGACCATGAATAATTCCGGCTATTATCCGTTTGTTCCAGGTAATACTTATGTTACTGCTGTACGTCCGAACAGTTTGGGTAACGATGATTTGAAGTGGGAAACTTCCGAACAGCTGAACATCGGTCTGGACGCTCGTTTCTTTAATGACCGCCTGACTTTCTCTATTGACTGGTTCAATAAGAAAACGAAAGATTTGCTGGTAACAGGAACTACTCCTTCCTTGATTATCGGTGGTACCACTTCGCCGATTAATGCCGGTAATGTAAGTAATAAAGGTTTTGAATTTGAATTGGGATGGAGAGACAACATCGGTGATTTCAATTACAGTATTAAGGGAAATCTGGCTACCTTAAAGAATAAGGTTACTTACTTGGATCCTTCTTTGACCCGTTTGGCAGGAACAACTTTCCATACCAGTACAATTACTTATTTTGAAGAAGGTTATCCGGTATACTATTTCCGTGGTTATAAATACGAAGGTGTAGATCCTGCAACCGGAGAGCCTGTATTCGAAGATATTGACGGTGACGGAACTGTAAATGAAAACGATAAGACTTATATAGGCGATGCTATTCCTGATTTCACTTACGGTATTACACTGACAGCGGCCTGGAAAGGTCTGGATCTGACTGTATTTGGCAGTGGCTCGTACGGAAACGATATCTTCAACTGTGCTACCCGTTCAGACCATATCTCGGCAAACAAGATGAAGAAATTCTTCTATGATGACCGTTGGACTCCTGACCATACACAGGCTTCTGTACCTAGAGCAAATGCTACTTCGATGGATAAATATCTGGTTTCTGATGCTATGGTATTCGATGGTTCTTATTTCAAGATTAAACAGATTCAATTGGGATACACATTGCCGAAGGCTTGGACTAAGAAAGCATTCATCCAGAACATGAGATTGTATGTTTCTTTGGAAGACTTCTTTACTTTCACCAAGTATGACGGATTTGATCCGGAAGCTTCTGCCAGCGATACTTCTGGTATGGGTATTGATATGGGTACTTACCCTACTTCAAAGAAAGTGATGTTAGGCTTCAATGTTGAATTTTAAATCAGAATTATTATGAAAAAGAAAAATAGATTATATATGATGGCCGGACTTTTATGTCTTGCCAGCCTTACAGGATGTGAAGACCGTCTGAATATTGGAAAGCATGGAGATGTAGGTAGCCAGGAAACCTATTATCAGACGGATGATCAAGTAGAATCTGCGGCGTCGGCTTTATATGTAGCTTTCCGTTCCCAGCATTACAACTGGTTCTTTGTCAAGAATCTTCTGTCGGACGATATGTATACCGGTGGTGGTTCGCGAGGTGATAACTCTGATATGGAACGTCTGAACGAATATACTTTCGGATCGGATCATGGGATGATTTCCAGTCTGTATTCCGGTTTGTACACAATAGTATATAATGCAAACCTGATTATTGATAAGGTAACACCCGATACAGAAGTAAAACGTAGGGCAATTGCTGAAGCCAAATTTTTCCGCGCTTTTGCTTACATTGATTTGATTACTCTTTTTGGTAATGTTCCGATGGTAGACCATCTGCTTACTCCGGATGAATATCACTTGGGAAATACACCAAAAGAGACATTGTGGGCATTTGTTGAAAGCGACTTGAATGCTGCTATCGGCGATGTAAACGGTGCCAGCGACCTACCATCCAAAACGGATGTAAACGACAATACAGGCAATATCCGTGTAACGAAAGAAGCAGCGATGTCTTATCTGGGAAAGGCTTATCTGTTCCAGGGAAAATATGCTGAGGCTGCAGCTATACTGGATAAGGTGATAGAATCCGGTAAATATGCGCTGTATCCGAATTTGGAAGGTTTACAGCATGTAGAGGCTAACAATTGCTGCGAATCTATTCTGGAAGGACAGATGAGAAATGATCCTGAACAGATGTGGAACCAGTTTACTCAGCTGTACTGTATGTTGGGATGGCGTTCTTCGATGATGGATTTCTCTGAACAGGCTTCTGCTTTCTCACAAGGTTGTTATGGATTCGGTAATCCGACAAAGGAACTGTATCAGGCTTTTGTTGATGAAGAAGGTGAGGACGGATATCGTTTGAATAAATCAGTAATTACTTACGACCAGTTGAAAGCGTTAGGAATTACTGTTCGTGACGGACAGAATATGCCTGGTAATGCCGGATATTTCTCCTGGAAATATCGTGCATTGAAGGTTGACTGTATGTTTGATAATCCGGGTCTGCAGTTCTATCAGTATATCAATGTGAAGTTTATGCGTTATGCGGAAGTGCTGTTGATGGCTGCCGAAGCTCATGTGATGGCTGGCAGCGGGCAGGATAAGGCTGATGATTACGTAAATCAAATCAGAACACGTGCTCAACTGCCTGGCAAGAACAATGTGACACTTGATGATATCAAGGTAGAAAAGAGATTGGAGTTATGTATGGAATCTGTCCGCTTCCAGGATTTGGTTCGTTGGGGAGATACTGACGTGTTGGCTAATCAGGGGAAGAGTGTTCCTTCTCTCATGATGCAGAACGGAGTTCCTACAGTAAATGCTGACGGATTTACCAATAGCCAGGCCGGTTTTAAAGAAAAAAACTTACTTTTGCCTATTCCTGAGAAAGAAATCATGTTGAATACGAACATGGAACAGAATCCAGGATGGTAAGAAAAAGATATGTGTAATTTTAAAAAAACTCATTATGAAAAAGTTGACGTTATTTGCTAGTGCCTTTTTGTTGAGTTTAGGGTCTTATGCCCAACAGGCACTTTGGGGAGGTACGAATCTGGTTTCACCTCAGATAAATGAAGATAAGACTGTTACTTTCCGTATACATGCACCAAAAGCTTCGAAAGTGGAAATTGAAGGAGATTTTCTTCCTCCAACGAAGATAGATACCCCATTCGGCCCACAGGAAGTACCCAGTAGAGCTGCTTTTAAGGAAGGAAAGAATGGAGTGTGGGAATATACTTCTACAGTATTGCCCAGCGAGCTTTACAGCTATTCACTATATGTGAATGACCTGAAGATGCCGGATCCGAACAATGTGTATCAGAACCGCGATATTGCTACCATGACCAATATCTTTCTGATTGGGGGCGGACAGGCCGATAATTATATGGTTCAGGAAGTTCCTCATGGAACAGTGTCAAAGGTATGGTACAGCAGTCCGGGATTAGGTATGGAAGCCCGTAGAATGACGGTATATACACCTGCCGGCTATGAAAGCAGCAAAAAGAAATATCCGGTACTTTATCTGTTGCATGGAGCTGGGGGTGACGAGAATGCGTGGACAGAACTGGGACGTGCCGCACAGATTCTGGATAACTTGATTGCACAGGGAAAAGCGGAACCGATGATTGTGGTGATGCCGAACGGAAACGGCGCACAGGAAGCTGCTCCGGGCGAAGCACCAAACAGCATGGTGAAACCTTCGTTCATGAATCCGAAAACTATGGATGGAGCTATCGAGAAGGCATTTCCTGATGTAATGAAATATATCGAAAAGAACTACCGTGTTTATACAGATAAGAATCATCGTGCCATCGCTGGTCTGTCAATGGGTGGATTCCATTCGCTGTATATTTCAGCTTATTATCCAAACAAGTTCGGTTATGTAGGACTTTTCTCCGCAGCTACCAGCAAGCAGGTAAATAAAGGAGTTACCTCGGATGTATACGAGAATCTGGAAGATAAATTGGCTGTACAGTTCAAAAATGCTCCGAAATTGTATTGGATAGGTATCGGTAAGACGGATTTCTTGTATAAGGATAACATGGATTTCCGGAAGATACTAGACAATAATGGCTATAAATATACATATATGGAAACAGACGGTGGACATATTTGGAAAAACTGGCGTATATACTTGACAGAATTTGTACCTCTGCTGTTCAAATAATCTTTAGATAATTATTTTCCGTTTTTGTTTATACGGAAGTTTATAATCAGTTCGCTACAGCTATGCGGTTTATCCGTATGCTGTAGCGATTACTGTTTTATGACCTGAGAAGAACTTTATTTTAGTTCATCCTGATGAACCGAAGATTCCTGCTTCCTGTATTGAGTTGGTGTCATTCCGATGATTTTTGTGAACATTCGGGTAAAGTAAGCAGGTTCTTCGAATCCTAGCAGGGTAGCCACTTCATAAATTTTATTGTGAGTCATTTCCAGATATTGGCAGGCCTTCTGCATTTTCAACCGGATGTAGTAATTGATGGGAGAGACACCTGTCTCTTTCTGGAACAAGGTACAGAAATGAGAGGGTGAATATTTGAAATATCCGGCTATCTGTTCCAGTGTCAGATTCTGATGGATGTTTTCCTGCATATAGTGGACCGCTTTGGCCGATAAGAGCAGGTATTCTTTATGGGTAGGCAGATTGATGGACCGATATTGGTCTAAATAAAGAAACGAAGCCAGAAACTGGTATAGACACATCGAAGAATAGATAAGATTCTCCAAGGTATATCCCATCGAAAAACTGTGATAGATTTCTTCGAACAGGTTCAGTCGGTCCTGTAGACGGGAATAGTCACCAGGAAGAATATTACGGGGAGTATGATTTGACGGTACGAACTGGTCTGCCAGTATACCTTTGAAATGAATCCAATAGATAGTCCATGGGTCTTCATCGTGTGCGCCAAACGAGTAGGGGACACGGGAAGGAAGAATAATATACTGGTTCTCGTTGATTTCGTGGGTCTTTCCTCCGATAGTGTACCAACCTTTTCCTCCTGTACAATAGATAAGCATGGCATAGTCGCAACCTTTTTCTTTTTGTACATAATGGTACTTTACATGCGGAAAGAATCCCATTTTCCGGATGTATAGGTTTCTGACTAATGGATTCCGACTATATTCTTGCAGGATACCTTCGGGTAGGGTAGCGAATCTTTCTCCCTTGAATCCTTCCTTTATTTTTATCATGGCCGATAATCGTAAGATAGTATAAGTAATTCGAAACAAAGATAATGTTTGTTTTGGGTTTCGGATGCTACTTTTGCAGAAAAAAGAGGATAAGATGAAGAAACAGTTAGGAATATTGCTTTTGGGGTGTGCGGCTTTTTTTTCCTGCACAAAATCTGATCCGCAGCAACAGTTGGCAGAGACAATATTGAATGATTCGACTTTTCATCAAGTTGATAGTATGGCACGTTCTGTCATCGCTCAGGGATTCAATGCAGGTAGCGGTTATTCCCAGATTTGGGCCAGGGATATGAATACCTTCATTGAAGTGGCTTGTGAGGAAACGAATCAGACGGATATACGGAATGCTATCCTGTTGTTCTTTGCCCTTCAGCAGCCGAATGATGAGATGATAGACGGGTATGTGCTGAAACCGGATTTTACCTGGTATGATAATCATCCGTATTATGCGGATGCGGCACCAGACCATGTGGGATTCAAGAATACCGTCGAGACCGATCAGGAATCTTCCCTGATTCAGATTGTGGGAAAGTACATCCGTAAGACCGGCGATGCTTCGATTTTACAGGAAAATGTGGCCGGAAGAACCGTATTGGAACGGATGGATGATATGGTAGATTATCTGATGCGGGAACGTTATAGCGAGCAGTATGGCTTATTGTTCGGTGCCATGACTGCCGATTGGGGAGATGTACAGCCGAATGATGATTTTGGTTGTGACATGAACGAACTCTCTTCACGGGCTATTGATGTGTATGATAATGCCATGTTCCTGATCGCTTTGGATTATTTGCAGGAAATGACAGACGATGCCTCGTTGCTGAAGAAGTGGAAAGGCATCCGTGAACAGATTGCCCAAAACGTACGGAAGCACTTGTGGGATGCCGAACGAAAGAAGTTTATACCTCATCTGTATATAGATCCGTCTCCGATTCCTGCCGGATTCGATGAGAATCAGATTCATTATCATGGAGGAACTGCCGTTGCCATTGAAGCAGGCTTGTTATCGAAGGAAGAAATTGCCTTGGTCAATGCCCAGATGCTTGAGAACGTCCGTTTGTCGGGTATGCCAAGTATCGGATTAACTCTTTATCCGACTTATCCGGAAGGCTTTTTCCGGGGAGGGATGGCTAAACCCTATGTTTACCAGAACGGTGGAGACTGGACCTGGTTCGGAGGGCGTATGATTCAGCAGTTGGTTGCGAATGGTTTTATAGAAGAAGCCTACGATGAAATCCGTCCGATGATTGACCGGGTCATCAAGAACCAGGGCTTTTTTGAATGGTATGGTATGGGAGGTGTTCCCAGTGGTTCAGGACATTTTAAAGGTTCTGCAGGTGTATTGGCTAAAGCCATTGAGATGATGAATGATTGGGCAAAAGAAAAAATTGATAACAAATAAAAAAGATATAATCATGCGAAAGAGCAATTATGACAAGCAGCCGGCTACTCGAATAGCCGGTCAGTTATGGAAAGGATGGCAGGCCGTACGGGATGAAATAAACCGTCGCTGTGCATCGTTGGTTGGTAAGAAGTCGGTAGTCGTTGTTGTGGAATGTTATCAGGGAGTTCATCATGAAGAACTGACACGGGAACTGTCTGCCTTGAATCCTTCTTTATGGGTGGATACACAGTCTGTATTCAAATCTGTGAAGGAGATAGAAACCATGACTTATCCTTATGTAACGGACGACCGTTTGTTCGGATACCGGGCGCATTTTACCTATGCTGATTTCCTGGATGCTTCTAAAGTAGCGGATGTGCGTCAGCAAATCAATCAGGCAACAGGTTTGGTTTTGGTTTATGGCCATGGAGCTGCCGTTGTAGCACCCGAATCGGATATCCTGGTATATGTGGATATGGCCCGTTGGGAAATACAGCTTCGCTTCCGCCGTCATGAAATCAATGGCTTGGGCGTAGAGAATAAGGCAGAAGGAGCTTCATATCATTATAAGAGAGGTTATTTCGTAGACTGGATTGTTTGTGATACGTTGAAGAAGCAATTGCTGCCGAAGGTAGATTATTGGTTGGATACACACATGCCGGAACAACCTAAAATGATTACAGGAGAAACGATGTTGGCAGGTTTGGTTAAGACTGCGCATCAGCCGTTCCGTGTAGTTCCGTTCTTTGATCCGGCTCCGTGGGGCGGACAATGGATGAAACGGGTTTGTGGATTGGATCCGGAACCGGCTAATTACGGTTGGTGTTTCGACTGTGTACCCGAAGAAAACAGTTTGTATCTGAATGTAGAAGGAGAATTGTTTGAGATGCCTTCCAATAATGTGGTCTTCCATCAGACCCGCGCGTTGCTGGGTGGTCCGGTAGAATCTCGTTTCGGACAAGATTTCCCGATTCGTTTTGACTTCCTGGATACAATTGGTGGTGGAAACCTGAGTTTGCAGGTTCATCCTACGACACAATATATTCGTGATACGTTTGGTATTTATTATACACAGGATGAAAGTTACTACCTGTTGGATGCGGAAGAAGGAGCTACGGTATTTTTAGGATTAAAGACCGGTGTAAATCCGGAGGAAATGATCGGAGCCCTGCAGGAGTCGCAGTATACCGGAAAACCTTTTGAGGCAGAAAAGTATGTGAACCGCTGGCCGGCCAAGAAGCACGATCATTTTCTGATTCCGAACGGAACGATCCATTGTTCCGGGGCCGGAGCCATGGTCTTGGAGATCAGTGCTACACCAAGTATATTTACCTTCAAGTTGTGGGATTGGGGACGTCTTGGACTGGACGGTCTTCCTCGTCCGATTAATATTGGTCATGGCTCACATGTTATCCAGTGGGAACGTCAGACAGAATTTACCCGTGACAATTTGGTAAACCAGGTTAAACCAGTTGCCGAAGGAGACGGCTGGCGGGAAGAAAGAACAGGATTGCACGAAAATGAATTCATCGAAACCCGTCGTCATTGGTTTACCAAACCGGTCACTCATCATACCGATGATGGTGTGAATGTCTTTAATGTAGTAGAAGGCGATGAACTGATCGTGGAAAGTCCGACGAATGCCTTTGAGCCGTTTGTCGTTCATTATGCGGAAACCTTTATCGTTCCGGCATCGGTAGGAGAATATACCATCCGTCCGTATGGAACTTCGGAAGGGAAGGAATGTGGAACTATCAAAGCGTATGTACGTTTCAGACAATAAAGGCCATGAAGACAGAAAATCGTATCGTGATGACGCTGGATGCAGGAGGAACCAATCTGGTATTTTCCGCAATCCGTAACAATGAAGAGATAGTAACGCCTGTACATCTGCGTTCGGAAGTGAATGATTTGGATGCTTGTTTACGGGTTTTATTGCAGGGATTCAGCCAAGTAAAGGAGGCATTGACGGAAGAACCTGTGGCTATCAGTTTTGCTTTTCCCGGACCGGCGGATTATGAAGCCGGGATTATTGGAGATTTACCCAATTTCCCTTCTTTCCGGGGTGGTGTAGCTTTAGGTCCGTTCTTGCAGGAGCATTTCGGAATTCCTGTATTCATCAACAATGACGGTAGTCTGTTCGCTTATGGAGAAGCGCTTACCGGTGTTTTGCCCGATGTGAACCGTCAGTTGAAGGAAGCAGGTAGTTGTAAACAATATCATAACCTGTTGGGAATTACATTAGGTACCGGATTCGGTGCCGGGGTTGTTATCAACAATGAACTGTTGATAGGAGATAATGGTACCGGTGGTGATGTCTGGTGTTTCCGTAATAAAAAATATCCGGATTATATTGTTGAGGAAAGTGTGAGTATCCGGGCGGTTAAACGGGTATATCAGGAACATTCGGGTGATACTAGTGATTTAACTCCTAAAGATATATTCGATATCGCTGAAGGCTGTCGTCCGGGTAACCGGCAGGCCGCAATAACAGCCTTTGAAGAACTGGGTGAAATGGCTGGCGAGGCCATTGCTTCTGCCGTTACATTGATTGACGGATTAGTAGTGATAGGAGGCGGTTTGTCTGGTGCTTCGAAGTATATTCTTCCGGCATTGATGCGGGAATTGTCGGGTACAACAGGTATGATGAATGGTAATCGGTTTGCCCGTTTGCAGATGAAGCCTTTTAATCTGGAGAATCCGGATGAATTACGGGAATTCTTGAAAGGGCAAGTTACTCAGGTGCAAGTACCAGGAACAAACCGCAGGGTGGATTATGATCCTTATAAGCGTATTGGTGTGGCGATTTCCAAACAAGGAGCAAGCCGTTCCATTGCTTTAGGTGCTTATCAATATGCTTTAGCGAAATTGGATAAAGAATGATTGGAATGTTAACAGAAAATCTATGTCTATGAAATCGATTTATTATTCTATATTGATTGCGTGTTCATTTGTTTTGCAGTCTTGTATTTCTACTTCTTCCGAGAAGAGAGAACAGGAGTCGCTGACACAATACGTAGAACCGCGTATCGGAACCGCACATTGCCGATGGTTTCATTTTGCTCCGGGTGCCATGCCGTTTGGAATGGCTAAACCAGGACCTTCGACGAATGGGCATTTGGGAAATGCTTCAGGTTGGGAGGCTACAGGTTATGATTATCGGGAAAATTCGATTGAAGGTTTTCCTTGTTTACACGAATTTCAGGTTGGGGGAATTGTGTTGATGCCTACTACCGGAAAACTGATAACTGTTCCTGGCTTACCCACCGATAGTATAAAAACCGGATATCGCTCGCATTTTGATCGGGCGAACGAAGTGGCTACGGCGGGTTATTATTCAGTATTGTTGGACGATTATCAGATACGGGCAGAAGTAACCGCTACTCCACGTGTGGCTTATCAGCGTTTTCATTTTCCGAAAGGAGCAGAAAACCATCTTTTGTTTGATATTGGAAATCGTCAGGGAGAAAGTGGTGCCGTAGCAGATGCTTTTGTCTCTTATACAGAAGACGGACGGGTAGAAGGTTGGGTGATTACCCTGCCGGAATATGTCAAGAAGTACCAGCCGGGAGCGCAAGTTCCTTTATATTTCTCGGCCGTATTGGATAAACAGCCATCATCGTTTGGTACGTTCCAGGGAGAGAAGCAACAACCGGGAGCAAGAGAACTCAAAGGGATTGGTGCCGGTGTTTACTTGACTTATGATTTCCCGGAGGCTGATTCTGTAACAGCTAAGATAGGTTTGTCTTATACATCTGTAGAGAATGCTCGCTTGAATTTAGAGGCTGAGGCAAAAGATCTTTCCTTTGATGAGGCCAAAGAACAGGCACATCGGATTTGGGAAGAATACTTAGGACGTATCCGGGTGGAGACTTCCAAACAGGAAGATAAGGTGAAGTTTTATACCGGCCTGTATCATGCCTTGTTGGGACGGGGCTTGGTAAATGATGTCAATGGTGCTTATCCGAAGAATGATGGTTCGATAGGACAATTGGAGATGAAGGATGGAAAGCCGGTTCATAACATCTATAATACAGATGCTGCCTGGGGAGCTCAGTGGAATCTTTCCCAATTGTGGATCATGGCTTATCCGGAATATATTTCCGATTATATCAGCAGTCATCTACAAGCCTACCAGGATGCCGGATGGCTGGCAGATGGATTGGCGAATAACCGTTATGTATCTGGAGTAGGAACGAATCTGTTGCCGACGATTATTGCCGGTGCTTACGAGTGTGGTATTCGTGACTTTGATACGAAGTTAGCTTATGAAGCTTGTCTGAAAAATGAACTGGATGGTGAGAACCGTCCTTTTGGAGCAGGTAAGGTTAATACGAAAGAGTTTGTAAAATATGGTTATGTACCTCATGCCGATGAAGGAGAAGGGTATCATGAAACTTTCATGTTCTCGGCTTCTCATACGTTGGAATATTCGTACAGTTCCTGGGCTGTGGCTCAATGGGCTAAACAGGTAGGAGATTCTGCCCATTATAATCAGTTGATGCACTTGTCCAAAGGATGGGAGCGTCTGTATAATCCATCAACCAACTTTATCCGTCCGAAGAAAGAAGATGGACAATTTGTCGATAATTTCAATCCGATGCAGGTATGGCGTGGTTTTCAGGAAGGGAATGCCTGGCAGTATACGTTCTATGTACCGCATGATGTAAAAGGACTGGTTGGTAAAGTCGGTGCCGATGTTTTCAATGCCCGTCTTGACAGTATCTTTACGGTTTCGCAGAAGATGATTTTCAGCGGTGGAACAGAAGTGGGAGCTTTTGCCGGTTTGCAGACATTGTACAATCAGGGCAACCAGCCTTGCCTTCATATTTCATGGTTATTCAATGACGCTGGTCGTCCTTCGCTCACACAGAAATGGGTACGTGCTATTCTGAATGAGTTCTACGGAACGGACGGAATCCACGGATATGGATATGGACAGGATGAAGACCAAGGACAGTTGGGGGCATGGTATGTAATTTCTTCAATGGGACTTTTTGATGTCAAAGGACTTACAGATTCGAAGCCTTCATTCGGCTTGGGTGCTCCTTTATTTGATAAAATTACAATTCAGCTGAATCCGAAATATTATTCCGGAAAAGAGTTTGTTATTCAAGTAAAAGGTAATATGCCGGAGAATGGTTATGTTCAGCAATACTTGTTGAATGGGAAATCTTTGCATGAACCAAGTCTGCCTTTTGCTGCATTTTCAGAAGGTGGTATTCTGGAAGTAGAAATGGGTACTCAGCCAAAAGATTCATATTAAATTGTCTGTTATGAAGCAATCGGATATAAAGTTCGCTATCTTGCCCATCCTGTTCGGATTTTTTGTGATGGGATTTGTAGATGTTGTCGGTATTTCGACGAACTATGTCAAGCATGATTTCGGCTTGTCGGATACATTGGCCAATCTGATACCGATGATGGTATTCTTATGGTTTGCTGTCTTTTCAATTCCTGCTGGTATGTTGATGGGACGGATTGGTCGGCGAAATACGGTAGCGGTTTCGTTGGGTATTACTATTGTGGCGATGTTGTTACCCTTGTTTTTCTATGATTTTACTAGTGTTTTACTGGCTTTTGCCTTATTGGGAATTGGGAATACCATTCTGCAGGTCTCTTTGAATCCGATGGTGGCCAGTGTTGTGTCTCCTGGAAAAGTAACCAGTGTCTTGACCTTGGGACAGTTTTTGAAAGCGGTTTCTTCCTTTTTAGGTCCACTGATTGCAGGAGCTGTAGCTTCTTTTTGGGGCGATTGGAAATTGATATTTGCCGTTTATGCTGCAACAACATTGTTGTCTCTTGTCTGGCTGCTGGTAGGAGTACATGAAGAAGGAAAGAAAACAGTACAGACATCTACCTTTGCTACGGTATGCTCTCTGTTTAAGGATCGTTATATCGGAATGTTGTTTCTAGGAATTCTTTTCATTGTCGGAATTGATGTCGGTTTGAATACTACAGTTCCCAAATTGTTGATAGAGAAGACAGGTATGTCAGTCAGTGAAGCAGGACTAGGAAGCAGCCTTTATTTTTCAGCTCGTACTATTGGTGCATTTATCGGAGCCTTTCTGTTGGCTAGGATTGCGTCCGACCGTTTTATGCAATGTTGTATGGGAATTGCTGTCATCGGTTTTGTCTTGTTACTGATGGCCGATAGCTTGTTGTGGATTTCTATTCTGGTTGTTATTGTTGGCTTGGCTTGTTCGAACGTATTTTCGATTATCTTTTCGTATGCTTTGCAGCATTTGCCGGAACGTGATAACGAAATTTCAGCTCTGATGATTATGGGTGTTTCTGGTGGAGCTTTGATTACTCCGCTGATGGGTGTATTGTCGGATGCGTTGGGACAGGTAGCAGGGTTGTCCTTGTTACTTTTGTGCCTGCTCTATCTTGGATGGATATCTTTCCGTCTGCAAAAAAGGAAAAAGAATGTCTAATCTTAATTCTCAGAACTATGAACATCAAGTATTTTTTAAAGGTGGTTGTCTGTCTGTTGGCATGGGTTACAGCAGTGCCTGCTTCTTCTGAGTCAATCAGAACCCGGGCTGTTCCTGCTTTGTATAGAACAGCCGGTGGATTAAAACAGGAAGTACAGGTCATTATTGAACATCAGGGAGTTTCCACTCAAGCGACTGTCAACTTTAACGGACAGGTTAAGAATATCCGGTTGTCTGAAGGAGAAAATATCTGTTCGTTTGAGTTGGATGAAATCAAAAATGAACAACAGATACCGTTGTCTGTTTCATATGCCGGTGATACGCATCAGTCTGCTGTTACAGTGAAACCTGTACGTCATTGGCAGGTTAATATGGTACAGCATACCCATACAGATATCGGGTATACACGTTCGCAGATGGAAATTTTGGCAGAACATCTCCGTTACATTGACTACGCCTTGGATTATTGTGATGCTACCAATCAGTATCCGGATGATGCCAAGTTCCGCTGGACATGCGAGATTGCCTGGGCGGTAAGCGAGTATTTGAAATGCCGTCCGGCCGAACAGGTTTCCCGTCTGAAGAAACGGGTGAAAGAGGGACGTATTGAACTTGCTACCATGTATCTGAATTTTGATGAGTTACCTGATGAACAAACATTGGCTGCTTCCTTATACCCGTTGAAACAGTTTCGGGAGGCCGGACTACGGGCAGAAGTAGCCATGCAAAATGATGTAAATGGTATCGGTTGGTGTTTCAGTGAGTATTTTGCAGATGCTGGTGTAAAGTATGTCAATATGGGAACACATGGCCACCGGGCATTGATTTGTTTCGATAAGCCTACAGTTTTCTGGTGGGAATCTCCTTCAGGCAAGAAGATTCTGACGTATCGGGCCGAACACTATAATCAAGGTAATTTCTGGGGAGTTGAGACAGGTGATTTCAATCGCTTTGAAACTCGTGTACTTGATTATCTGGATCAGATGGAAGCAAAGGATTATCCGTTTGATATCGTAGCTGCCCAGCATTCCGGATATTTTACAGACAATGCTCCTCCTTCTACCCGTAGCTGTGAAATGGTAAAGCGCTGGAATGAGAAATATGAATGGCCTAAAATGCGTACAGCGGTAGCGAGTGAGTTGTTTAAGGAAGTAGAGACAAACTATGCAGACAGGATTCAGACTATCCGTGGAGCTTGGCCGGACTGGTGGACAGACGGTTTTGCATCAGGAGCAAGAGAAGCGGCGATTTCAAGAGTTACTCATTCGAATGTGATTGCCGATCAGGGTGGTTTGTCATTTGCCAAAATGTTGGGAGCAAAGCTTCCGGAAAATGCTAATGAACAGATTGATGCTATCAATCAGTCGTTGCTGTTTTACGATGAACACACTTTTGGATATAGCGAAAGTGTCCGTAATCCTTATGGACTGGAGACTTGGGAACAGCGTTCTCTGAAGCAATCTTATGCATGGGAGGCTTATCGTCATTGTGGGTTGTTGGGCGAACAGGTTATGGGATTGTTGCAGGCCTATGTTCCGAAGGCAGATGTTCCTTCGATTGCCGTGTTCAATACGTTGAACTGGACATACAGCGGCATTGCCAAAGCCTATATCGATTATCAGATTCTACCCCGTGACAAGGCATTCGAGATTGTAGATGCGTTAGGAAATATCATTCCGGCACAACCTGGTGAACGTCGTTCAGACGGTACATATTGGTCACTGTATGTAAAGGATGTTCCTGCACTGGGGTATGCACAATATTATATCCGGTTGAAGAATGAACCGGTTGAAACTGAAGAAAGGCAGTCTCAATTACCAGATAAGACAGTAGAGAATAATTGGTATCGGATAACGTTCAATCCTGCTAAAGGTACTATCAGTCAACTGTACGATAAAGAGTTGGGCTGCGATATCCTGACACCGAATGCGGAATGGGAAATGGGTGAGTTTATTTATGAAATTATTGATAGTCGTCATCCGATGGAACAGTATAAGGCTCCTCAATTTCTGCGTCGTCGTCCGGAACGTATTCGTTTCGAGGCATTCGAATCAGGTGATATCTGGGATACTTATCGTTTCCGGGGAGAAACCGTAGCCGGACGGGAACCGGATAATCTGATGGTAGAATATCGGATTTTCAAGGTGGAGAAAAAAATAGAAGTAGTTTATCGTTTGCGCAAAAAGGCGGTGACTGATCCTGAAGCAGTATACATTTCTTTCCCGTTCGAAATGTCTGATGGAAAAATCCATCTGGATGTACCGGGAGGAACAATTGAAGCGGGTGTAGACCAGATTCCGGGTTCTTCCAATGACTGGTATACCGTACAGAATTTTGCCGCTGCCCGTAGTGATAAGGGACAAGTGGTAATGGGTAGTCAGGAAATTCCGTTGATGCAGTTCGGGGCTATCAATACCGGACGTTATCAGGCTGGTGCAGTTCCGCAGTCAACGAATATGTATTCGTGGCCGATGAATAACTATTGGGTTACCAATTTCAATGCCGATCAGATGGGAGAAATTCAGTGGAGTTATTTCATTAGCTCTGATACAAATGCAAGTAATCAATATGCTACCCGTTTTGCTTGGGAGAACCGGATTCCGTTCCTGACACGAGTTTTACCTGCCGGTCATGAAAAAGATACTCCCTTACAGCCTGCTTCGTTGTTCCGTATTCTTCCAGAGAATCTGTTGCTGGTGAATATGAAGCCGGTAGAAGGAGAACGAGCTGTTATGTTGCAGCTTCGTGAAGTAGATGGTAAGCCTGCCCGTTTTGAAGTGGAAGCAGGAAAAATCAATATATCACGGATTACTGAATGTGATGTGGTAGGTGCTCCATTGAAAAGAAAAGCTTCCGTTCGGTTCGCTCCTTGGGAGAACAAATTCATTAAACTGAGCTTTTAGAAAGAAGCACTTGTATTCTGACGAGGGTGTGTCAAAACTCATTTTTTGAAAATGTGAACTTATAATTTGAAATTTGAGCATCCTAAAAGACTAAAGAAAGGGCCGTATCATTACTCTATACAGAGTTTGATACGACCCTTTTAAATATTATAGTTACAATCTGTAACTTTGGGGAGTAGTCATTTTAGTTTTGACACACCCTCGTCATTTTTTTTCTTTAGTAGCCCGTAGGATTTCCCGTTTGCCTCCCGGAGGGCCAGGCAGACGTTCTACTGTAAACCCTGCCGCCTGCAGCATACGTCTTACTGCTCCTTTGGCACAATAAGTAGTCAGAATACCTTGAGAGTTCAGTTGTCTGTATAAGGTATCGAATAGAGGTTGGGTCCACATTTCCGGTTGCTTTTCCGGTGCGAAGGCATCGAAGTAAATCACATCGTAGGTATTGGGAAAGGTATACGAGGTAAAGTCAGTTTCTACTTTGTAAAGAGTAAAATAAGGAGTCAGTCGGACATCTGTATTCCAGTTAGCTTGGTGTAGGGCCTGAAAATCAGTGGCTCTTTCCGGACAGATAAGTTCGGGGTAGGTCAGTTGTCGGATAAGTTCCTGACTGACCGGATAACGTTCCAAGGTAGTATAATGGATAGATTTCTGCATTTTGTCTGCAGCCAATAGAGTCAGAAAAGCGTTCAGGCCTGTGCCAAATCCGATTTCCAGAATATGAGGGCTTTCTGCGCTACTATGTTCCAGTCCCATGCGGATAAAGATATGTTCTGATTCTGTCAAAGCTCCTTTTACTGAGTGATAGTGTTCGTTCAGTTCCGGAACGAAGAGTGTTTGACTGCCGTCGGCTGTCTGTTCAATTTGAATCATAGAAGTTCTGTTGTTGAAGAAAAGGTTAGAATAGATGAATAAGTCCCAGAGCAGCGGCTACCAGCAGGACATACCGTGCCAGTTTGCCTAAGGTCATAGAGACGGTGACAATACCTATATGTGCCCGCATCAGTCCGAGTACGATAAGGATAGCGTCGCCAATGACGGGTAAAAAAGAGAATAAAGCCATCCACGCTCCTTTCCCGTGAATGAAGCGTGCAGCCTTATCCAGCTGTTTCTTGTCTACTTTTAAGTATTTTTCTATCCATTCCATTTTGCCCAAATGTCCTATCCAGTAGCAGGTCAGTCCACCCAAAGCGTTTCCGGCAGTGGTGGAGAGGGTAGACCATATCGGGTCCAGTCCCAGTCCGATGCAGGCCAGTAATACGGCTTCTGAGCTGAAGGGCAGGATGGTTCCTGCCAAAAAGGCGGAAATGAACATACCGATGTATCCCCATTCCGTCAGATAATGTAAAAATGCATCCATACATTGAAAAGTGTCATGATTCCTAAAAGTATGAAGATAATCCACAGACTGATTTGTGTGAATCGATTGAATACCAGTGCAAAGAAATGTCCGAAAAATACTGAGCTACATATCAGCAACATTGGGAACAGTCCGTTGAAAGAGGCAGGAAGTAACAGAATGAAAGCAATGATAATAATTTCCAGTGCCATGAGTGTCCGTAACAGAATACGGGTCTGTACCTTATCCTGATAGGTTTGAGTCAAGCTTTGTGCCGTACAAAGAAGGGTGATGACCAGCAAGATTCCTAACGAGAGGTATTGGTCCCATCCTAGCAGGTGATAATTGGGTATAGCTGGTATCAGCTGTTGGTAGAATTTTTGGGTCGTTTCCAGCCAGTTGCCTTTGTAGAGAAGGTAACAACCTCCCAACCAGTAAGGAGTTAGCAGTCCCAATAAACCGGCAAAAAAGGTACGTGGATTCAGGGAGCGGAGTTGAATCATCAGCAGATACAGGACAGGGGTCAGGTAAAGTGTCTGTGGAATGATGATTCCGATGATACCAACACAGCAGAAGGCATGATAAATGGTAGTCGATGCATAAGGTGATTCGAAGCTTTTGAACAGCGAGAAAAGCATCCCGATGAATAATAGCGGCAGAAAGGTTTCGGTTCCGAAAGTATGTAGGAACGGACAGACGGAAAAACAGACCAGAAAAAAGGAAGAGGGGAGGGTAGTACGTGTCCGTATCAGGGCAAAGGTGGTGTTCAACTCAATAATCAGGTAGGTGACGCAGGTACAGATAAGCCACGCATACAGGCTTTCCCAACCCTGATAGGAGATTCCGCAGAACACCAATGACAAAAGAATAGCAACGGGAAGAGTCATTCTACCCGTTGCTATCTGATATTGGAATCTGTTTTTTACAGACATAGTTCTCTTGATTGGTTACAGATCGAATCCGATGTCGGAACGGAAATACTTCTTTTCGAAGTGAATTTTTCCGGCATTTTCGAATGACAGAGCCAAGGCTTCTTCCTTATTGGTTCCGTAAGAGCTGACAGCAATGACGCGTCCACCGCTGGTAACTACCTGATTGTCCTTTAAGGATGTTCCTGCGTGGAAAACAATACTGCCACCTGCTTTTGCTTCTTCGATACCTGTCATCGGGAATCCTTTCTCGTAGGCTTCCGGATAACCGCCTGATACCAGCATGACGCAAACAGCAGAACGCGGGTCTATTTCGAGAGATTTCTCAGCCAGGTTACCGGCGGCAACTCCTTCGAAAAGGTCTACCAGGTCGCTCTTGATACGTAGCATGACACTTTCTGTTTCCGGGTCTCCCATGCGTACGTTGTATTCGATGACCATCGGATTACCTTTTACATTGATGAGGCCGAAGAAAATGAAACCCTTGTAGTCGATACCTTCGGCAGCCAGTCCTTCTACAGTCGGACGGATGATGCGGTCTTCCACCTTTTTCATCCAGTCAGCATCGGCAAACGGAACCGGAGATACGGAACCCATACCACCTGTGTTCAACCCTTTATCGCCTTCGCCAATACGCTTATAGTCCTTTGCTTCCGGTAGAATCTTGTAGTCTTTTCCGTCGGTGAGCACGAATACAGAGCATTCGATACCACTCAGGAACTCTTCGATGACTACGGTCGATGAGGCGTTGCCGAACATACCACCCAGCATTTCCTTCAGTTCTTTCTTGGCTTCTTCCAGAGTTGGCAGAATCAGTACGCCTTTTCCGGCACACAAACCGTCAGCTTTCAGTACGTATGGAGCTTCCAGTGTTTCCAGGAAAGCCAGTCCTTCTTCCAGATTTGCGGCGGTTATACTTTTGTAACCGGCTGTCGGAATATGGTGACGTTGCATGAAGCCTTTGGCAAATTCCTTGCTACCTTCCAGTACGGCTCCGGCTTTTGACGGACCGATGACCGGAATGGCCTTCAGCGCATCGTCGTTCTTGAAATAGTCATAAATGCCTTTTACCAGCGGGTCTTCCGGCCCTACTACTACCATGTCGATGCCTTTTTCCAGTACCAGCTGTTTGATGGCATCGAAGTCGTCGGCTTTAATGGCTACGTTTTCGCCTACTTCACGTGTTCCGGCATTTCCCGGAGCGATGTATAATTTTTCGATTTTCGGGCTTTGGGCGATTTTCCATGCCAAGGCATGTTCGCGTCCACCTGAACCTAATAATAAAAGCTTCATATCGTTGTAAAGGTTTAATTGGTTTATTTCAGGTAATCTTCAAAATAACGGGTGATATGTTCATGCAGGTGTACCCGGTCTCTTCCCATCATGTTGTGTCCGTCTTCCGGATAAATGAACAGGTCCGGATGGGTACCGGCTTCGATGCAGGCGCGCAGGAAAGTATAGGTGTGCTGCGGTACACACGTCGGGTCTGTTCCACCGATGATGACCTGCAGACGGCCTTTCAGGTTACCGGCCTTTTCGCGGAGATTAGATTTTTTATAACCTTCCGGATTGTCTTGCGGACTGTCCATATAACGTTCGCCGTACATTACTTCGTACAGGTGCCAGTCAATAACCGGACCGCCGGCTACTCCTACCTTGAAGATTTCCGGATAAGTCAGCATCAGGTTAGTGGTCATGAAGCCTCCAAAGCTCCAACCGTGTACGCCGATTTTGTCTGCATCTACATAAGGTAGCGATTGCAGGAATTTGGCTCCTTCTACCTGGTCTTTCATTTCTTCTTCACCCAGGTGGCGGAAGGTGCAGTTCTCGAAGTTCAATCCGCGGTTATCGCTGCCACGGCTGTCTACCGTAAGCATGACATATCCTTTTTGAGCCATGTACAGGTCCCATCCACGGGCATCGTAGAAGCGGTTGTTATGAATCAGTTGGGCATGCGGGCCACCGTATACATAAATGATGGCCGGATATTTTTTATTTGGATCGAAGTTGACCGGTTTGATAAGACGGTAATAAAGGTCTGTCTTACCATCAGCCGATTTCAAAGTACCCAGCGTGATTTCTGGCAAGTTGTAGTTTTCAATCAGCGGGTCGGTAGCGGTCAGCAGTACGGTACCCTTTTTTCCGTTGGTCGGCAACAGGCTGATTTCACGTGGAACACTGAACGAATTGAAGTTGTCTATCACATAAGTACCACTGGCTGATAACTGGGCGTAGTGCATACCGTCTTCCTTGCCGATTAAGGTACGTTTCCCGTCGTTTACATTGACGGTGAAGATATTGGTTTGTAACGGAGAGATTTCTGTACTTCCGATGATGACCTGTTTCTTGGCCGGATTGAATCCCAATACCTGCTGTACCAGCCAGTCGCCTTGGGTCAATGGAGTCACTTTGAGTGATTCCTTGTAGGTTCCTCCTGCTTTTGCTTCTTTTTCAACCGGAGTGATTTCGGATGCTGTATCGAACAGATACAGATGGTTGAAACCGTCCCGTTGGCTTTGATACAGGAATTTACTGCTGTCCCATGGCAGGAAAATCAGCGGTTGCTGAGGTTCTACGTATTTCGGATGGGTTTCTTCATAGAGAACAGCTTCTTTCGCACCGGTTTCAGCATTGTAACGCACCAGTTGTGCATGGTTCTGGTCGCGGTTCAGTTCAATGACGTAGATGTTTTTTTCATCGGGTGACCAGCTGATGTTGGTGAAATAGCGGTCGGTCGGGTCGCCTGCCTGCAGGTATACCGTTTTGCCGGATGCTATGTTATAAACACCTACTGTTACCTGATGGCTGGTCATACCTGCCATCGGATATTTGTCCGGTTCGAAGGTAGCGATGCGGGTAGAGGTATTTACTTGCGGATAATCAGTTACCATACTCTGGTCCATGCGATAAAATGCCAGATAAGTACCTTTCGGGCTCCAGAAAGTACCTTTGTAGATACCGAATTCGTTGCGGTGTACGGCCTGTCCGTATACGATGTCATGCAGTTTTTCATTGTCTTTCTTCGGGCTGACAGCCTGGCTGTTTTCACCCTGGTGGGCAATGTACAGGTGGTCGCCGGCTGTATAGGCCAGGTAACCGTTGGCTTTGCAGAAATCGTAGTTGGTAGCTCCCTGTTCCGGAATACGGAATAGGTTGGTAATCTGTTTCTTTCCGAAGTCATAGAAAAACATGTAGTTTTCGCTGATTTGTTCGTTGCCTGCTTTGCCGTAGAGCAGGATGACTTTCCAGTCACCCCATGGCAGTGAAGCGCCGGACAAAGTACGCAGCGGTTTGATGGAATATTCCGGCTTATACGGCAGGTTGTTGCCGGACAAGGCTGCGTTTATCTCTTCCAGTGTGACGAGCGGTTTTTCTTTGCCGTTCTTTAAATCAATTTGTTGGATAGCCTCCACATCGGTACGGACACAGACGTCTCCCCACCATTGCAGGCCGGGCATTGATTTAGGCACCAGGTTGAAATAGTTGTCTCCAGCCGGAATGACATCTTCCAGGGTAAATGCCTTTTTTTCTTGTGCGGTAGCGCTCAGTGCCATCATACAGCAAAACAATATGAAATGGAATACGCGTTTCATGAATTATCGGGTTTTATCAATCTTCGTTCAATTCTTCTTTTTTCTTGCGCAAATCGTGCATATACTGTACACGGGGGCCTGGCTTGGGACGTCCGTCATCCGTACTTGGACGTTTCGGGCGTGGATTTTCCTCGTCTTTGTAACGGAATTTATTGCGTCGTTCCCGGTATTCGCGGAATCCTTCCTTGCGGTCTTTTCGGAAACCTTCTTTGCGATCACGGAATCCTCCTTTGCGTTCATCGCGTTCATCTTCATTCCGTCTGCTACGGCCTTCATAACGTTTGTTACGGTCGTAATTGGCTTTTTCTGCTGTCATACGTGGACGTTTGAACGGTTTGTTTTCGTTTCCTTCCCGTTTGGGCTTGAGTTCGTTATTGTCACTGCGGAAATCTTTGAATTTACCGTCGAAAAGTTGGTATTTGCGGAGTTGGCATTCCAGGGCACCGTTGAACAGAGGTGCCTTTACAGAGGCTTTCAAGCCAATTTGGTCGAAACATTCGTCACGGTAGCTCAGAATCCAGGCATCGTTACCGGCAAAGGCATGTTTCAAGCGTTCACCGATCATCTGATACAGTCCCAACAAGTCTTCCGACGAGATTCGTTCCCCGTAAGGCGGGTTCATGATGATAATGCTCTTTTCTGAAGGCTGTTCGAACTGCTGGAACGGCTGTATAGCTAATACGACATCCTTGCTGACGCCTGCTGCCTTTACGTTGTGGGTAGCGATTTCGTTTGCCTTCGGGTTATTGTCGTACCCATATATCTTGTGTGTGAATTCTTTTTCCTGTGAATCGTCGTTATAGATGGAGTCGAACAGTTCCTGATCGAAGTCTTTCCATTTTTCGAAGCCATATTCCTTGCGGAACACACCCGGAGCAATGTTGCGGGCAATCAGAGCTGCTTCGATAGGTATGGTACCTGAACCGCACATCGGGTCAATCAGGTCGCATTCCCCGCGCCAGCCGGTCATCAGGATGATACCTGCAGCCAGTACTTCGTTCAACGGAGCTTCTACCTGTTCCTGACGGTAGCCGCGGCGATGCAATGATTCACCGGAACTGTCAAGTGAAAGGGTACACTGGTTCTCGGCTATGTGGATGTTGATGGACAGGTCCGGGTTATTGATACGTACAGACGGACGGTTGCCGGTCTTTTCGCGGAAATAGTCGACAATCGCATCTTTTACTTTATAAGCCACGAACTTGGAATGACGGAACTCGGTTGAGAAGACTACGGCATCTACGGCAAAGCTGCTCATGTTGTCCAGATAGTTTTCCCAGGCTATGCTTTTTACGGCATCGTATACTTCGTCTGCTGTCTGGGCAGTAAAATGTTTGATGGGTTTCAGGATACGGATGGCGGTACGCAGGCAGAAATTGGCTTTATACACCATAGCTTTGTCGCCTGTAAAAGAAACCATGCGGCGTCCGATTTCAATGTTGCTCGCTCCTAACTCGGTGAGTTCTTGTGCCAACACTTCTTCCAGCCCTTGGAAGGTTTTGGCTATCAGCTCGAATTCTTGATTCATGTTGATTTAATTACGTAATTTCAAATGATTGTGCAAAAATAGGTATTTTCAGTCAGTCGGTCAACTGTTTGTACATAAAATGCTTGGTATGACGGCTGTTTGTGAATAGCTTAGAAATCCTTGCTTTTCCGTTGTACGATGCGGGCTCCCGGTTCTACGCTTTCCGTTACCCAGATGTTACCGCCGATGGTAGCTCCTTTACCGATGGTGATACGCCCCAGAATGGTAGCGTTGGAATAGACAATGACATCGTCTTCCAGAATGGGGTGGCGAGGGATTCCTTTGATAGGGTTTCCGTTGTCGTCCAACGGGAAACTTTTTGCTCCCAAGGTGACTCCCTGATACAGTTTGACATTGTTTCCGATGATGCAGGTCGCACCAATGACAACTCCTGTTCCGTGGTCGATGGTGAAGTGGTGTCCTATCTGTGCGCCCGGATGAATATCGATACCCGTTTCCGAGTGTGCCATTTCGGTGATGATGCGCGGAATAAGTGGAATATTCAGTTTATACAGTTCGTGAGCAATCCGGTAATTCGTGATGGCACGGATAATCGGATAACAGCAGATGATTTCACCGAAACAGGTGGCTGCCGGATCACCATAATAGGCGGCTTCCACATCGGTAGCCAGAATTTGCCGCATTTCGGGCAAGCGACTGATGAATTCGGCAGCAAGTTTGGCCGATGTGGCACGGCAGGGAGATTCATATTCCTGGATGCCAGAGTTTTCCACACCGAAACAGAGCCCGGCTTGAATCTGGTCGGTCAGCAGTTCAAAGAGTTCTTCAATATTTACTCCAATGTGGTAGTTGATGGTCTGGCTGTTGATGGTGGAATTTCCAAAATATCCCGGAAAGAGGATGGAACGGGCCAGTTCTACGATGCGTTGCAGCGATTTTCCCGATGGAAGTGGTTCTCCTTCCCTGTGCTGGTGGAATAGTCCTTGATAGGATTGGCTGTCTGATAGCTCGTCCACCGCCTTAGTCAGTATGTGTGTATAATCTAACGGACTCATAATGCTTTGTTTCTGATAATTGGCAAAGGTACGAAAAAATTGATGCATTGGGCTTTTCCCTCCTGAAAATGTATGCGATTACACTGTAGTGTACTAAATAAGTTGACACAAATTATTTAGTAATATGCGCGAATATCGT
>ENA-ORTI01000532-ORTI01000532.1-human-gut-metagenome-genome-assembly--contig:-NODE-532-length-45401-cov-5.286530_pt1 | contig 45401 bp, 52 predicted proteins | sample MGYA00242071_ERZ509191 | MGnify/ENA primary metagenome ERZ509191 (study PRJEB26280, sample SAMEA2338832) | human gut metagenome | biome: human gut; feature: human-associated habitat; material: faeces...
TGAGACGAACGCCAAGACTTCTGAGACGAACGCCAAGACTTCTGAGACGAACGCCGCCGCTTCTGCCGCGGCCGCCGCAGAGAGTGCTAAGGTCGCGGGCTTTTCCGTTCGCTACTTTGGCGCTACGGCTACGCCATCGGGAACGCTTTCCGTATCCTCGCTGATTCCTTCTGCGGGTGCTAAGATCGGCGACAACGTGCTCGACGTTACAGGTAAGCTCTACGCCATCGCATCCATCTCGGGCGACACAGCTACGCTCGGCGCACAGCTCGCTGATCTTATGGGCCCACAGGGTCCGCAAGGCGGCAAGGGCGACAAGGGCGACAAGGGTGACAAGGGCGACCAAGGCATTCAGGGCATTCAGGGCATTCAGGGTCCGCGCGGTGAGATTGGCCCGCAGGGCATCAAAGGGGACACGGGCGCGCAGGGGCCCGCCGGCGAAACTGGCGAACGCGGCCTTCAAGGGCCACAAGGTGTTCAGGGCCCAAAAGGAAATGATGGTGACAAAGGCGAGAAAGGCGACAAGGGCGACAAGGGCGGCAAGGGCGACAAGGGCGATACCGGAGAGCCCGGACCGCAAGGGCCGAAGGGTGATCCCGGAGACATTACGACGGCCATCAATGCCTCCTACATTCAGTTTCAGGTCGATTTGACGGGCAACTTGGTTGTGAAAACCACTTCCGCGTCAGACGCCGAATATTCGATCAACGCCAACGGCGAAGTGGAGATTTCTTATGCCAACAATTAACGTCGGCCGAGTTCGGCCTGTGTACAAAGGAGATTACAGCAGCTCGGCTTCTTACGTCGTGCTTGACCGCGTCAAATATCAAGGCCAGATTTGGGAGTGTGTTGCGGACGCTCCGGCTGGAACGGCTCCGCAAGGGAACGCCTCCACTTACTGGGTTCTCCTCGGAGTGAAGGGCGACAAGGGCGACACGGGTGCGCAGGGTCCAAAGGGCGATACCGGTGCCACAGGCGAGCGGGGGCCGCAGGGTCCGCAGGGGCTCGAAGGCCCAAGGGGCGACACGGGCGCCAAAGGCGACAAAGGCGATACCGGGGACACCGGTCCTACGGGGTCTCAAGGCCCACAGGGCCCGCAAGGAATCCAAGGTCCGAAGGGCGATGCGGGTCCGTATTATTCCCCCTCGGTAAGCGTGGACGGTGTTCTGTCGTGGACGAACACGGGGGATCTTGCGAACCCCGACCCCATAAACCTCAAGGGTCCGAAGGGGGACAAAGGTGATACAGGCGACGCAGGGCCGCAGGGCGAACGGGGTCCGCAGGGTCTGCAGGGGCCAAAGGGCGAACAGGGCGAACAGGGCCCCCAAGGTCCGCAGGGGCCAAAGGGCGAACAGGGCCCCCAAGGTCCGCAGGGACCGACGGGTGAGTCCGGCGCTACAATGTTCACCTACGGCACAAGTGACTTGACGGCGGGCTCGTCTCCTCTTGAGACGGGCAAGCTGTACTTTGTTTATGAGTAAGGACGGACATGGCTAAAGGTGCTTATGTAGGTGTCGATGGTGTAGCCCATAAAGTCAAGAAGATTTATACGGGTGTAGACAATGTAGCTAGACAAGTTAAGAAAGGCTATGTTGGAGTTGGGGGTGTAGCTAGACCGTTCTTTAGTGCTGAATGGTTGGAGTATTATGGAGCTATTGATCCTTTAAGTACATCTAGATATTATTTAGCTGCAACTACGGTTGGAAACTATGCTTTGTTTGGAGGTGGTGCGGGAGGATCTCCTGCATATAAAGACACTGTAGATGCCTATAAAAGTAATTTAACTAGAAGCACGCCTACAGCTTTAAGTACTGCTAGGGCTTATTTAGCTGCAACTACGGTTGGAAACTATGCTGTGTTTGGGGGTGGTACGGGAGGATCTCCTCCATATAAAGACACTGTAGATGCCTATGATAATACTTTAACTAGAAGCACGCCTACAGTTTTAAGTATTGCTAGGTCTTATTTAGCTGCAACTACGGTTGGAAACTATGCTTTGTTTGGGGGTGGGAGAGGGCCATCTCAAACAAACATGGTAGATGCCTATGATAATACTTTAACTAGAAGCACCCCTACAGTTTTAAGTATTAATAGATATAGTTTAGCTGCAACTACGGTTGGAAACTATGCTTTGTTTGGTGGTGGGAAAGGATCAAATCCTACAGATGGATACACTGTAGATGCTTATGATAATACTTTAACTAGAAGCACTCCTACAGCTTTAAGGGTTGATAGCTATTATTTAGCCGCAACTACGGTTGGAAACTATGCTTTGTTTGGTGGTGGGAGAGGAGAAGCTCTTGGCTATAACAATACTGTAGATGCCTACGTAGATAAGGTAGGGGCAGAAATACCTACGTTCTTGGCTATATAAGATGGAGGATGTTATTGCAGGGTCAGACTCAGGAACTGTAAGTTATGAGTATAAGGGTGCTATTGGGTATGATGGTGATACTATTTATATAGCCCCAAATATTTCAGTACCAACTGGTTACCCAGGAAACCGCCTTATTTTATCTATAGCAGTTTATTTTATTTAAGATATGAAAAAGAAAATCGAAAAATATACTGGGGATAAAACCTATATGTTCCCCAACGGCTCAATTGCAACTAAGGAAGCTGTTCTTAAGCAGTTTCCTGCTGCATTGTCTTTCGTCCACTTTGTCGAAACCGATGAAAGCGGTGAAATCATGTGGGCATTCCAAAATCTCTCTGCAATGAGAACTATGTATGAAATTGATAGCTCTCTGAGCGAAGAGGAAGCTTTGAGAAAGATTGAGGAGATCATCAATACTCCTCCGCCTGAACCTGAACCGTCTGCTGAAGAACGTATGGCCGCCGCTATGGAGCTGCAGGCTCTTAACTCTCTTACCGACGTGGAGTAATGAAATGAATTTCGACACCATCAAGCGCAACTACGACCGTGGTCTCTGGACGGCGGCAATGGTAAAGATCGCCGTTAAGAAAGGCGTTATCACCCACGATGAATACGAGTCTATCGTCGCAGTCCCGTACGGGGACACGCCCGAAGAAGTGCAGGCGATGCTCACGGCCAAGGTGCAGAAGTACCTCGACACCGCGGCTCAGAAACTTGGCTACGATTCCTGCCTGTCTGTGTGCTCCTACGTGGACACGGGGGTTGCCAAGTTTGACGAAGAGGGCGAAGCTTTCCGCAAATGGCGATCGGCTGTGTGGGCCAAGGGCTACGAGATCGTGGCTCAGGTTCAGGCAAGTACGCGACCTATTCCGACGGAAGAAGAGCTCTTTGCCGAATTGCCTACGCTTGAGCTTGACCGAGAAGAGCTCAAAGAGTAAGGGTAATCTCTAAGCGGGCAAACCATATAGACGTTTTCCCTAGGGGTACAATAGAGATGCGCACAATGTCGTGCGCATCTCTTTGTTTTTATGGGAGAAGCATATGATAAAAGATAGTTAAGCTCGTCGCTTTTCTTCACGGAAAAGAGGAGCATGAAATAAGCAGGGATCACCTTGCCCTTCTCATTGAACAGCGCGAAAAAATGCTTGCCTACGCAGACGTGCCGCGCCTCCGAGTTAATCTCGTGCGCTACGATATGCGCGTGGACGAGAGTCTTCGCAAACTAGAATCGGAGTTGAAATGAAACACACGTACGCCACACTCAGCGATCGCGTTGACTCCCACATCTACCCCCGAGTAAGCGCCTTCTTCGCAAGAAACAACACCCTCGGCAGATTTTCTTTTGGCGATACGATTCCGGACCCGTTTCCCGTTGGCGATACGATTCCGGACCCGTTTCCCGTTGGCGACTATCCGTCGCGTCCGGGTCTTCTTGACGACGTTGAGCGAGAGAACCGTGAGTTGAAAGAAAAGCTGCGCCGTCTACAGCTTGAAGAAGAGAACAAGCGTCTGCGCCGAGAGATCGAACGGCTTGAGCGCGGCGCACCGCCAACGGATTTTAAGTTATAATGCGTAGCGAACTAGCTCACCTAGAAAGTCGGAAACGACTTGCTGCGCCGGGGTTCGGCGGACGTGAGCTGTGTTCGTGCTCAGGGTGTAAGCCCCGTAACGACATGGCGGAGCGAGATAAAACCTGAGCACCGCGCGACTCTTTTGGGATTTTGGAGGCTACAAAATACCCGACCCGGTAGCTGTGACCCATGACGACAGCGGTCTCACCGATATATGAGATGGAAATAGTCGGTTTTTCTCCTTTGCCGATGACAAGCCCGCTTGCGAAAAGCAATGCGGGTTTTTCCTTATGTGGCGTATAATCCGTCCTAGGAAAACAACGGGGGTTTAAAATGCCCGAAAAATACAGAGAAATCCTTACGGGCTCCTCCGCTTGGCTTGCGCTGTTCACCGCCGCAGGAGGTTGCCTAGTGAACTACATCACGGAATACAGAAACTCAGGGCGTCTACAGTTACGGTGGCTCACGGCTGATCTGCTCACAAGCTGCTTCCTAGGATACCTAGCCTTTTGGCTCATGATTGATTACGGGTTTACCCTATCCGAATGCGCAATCGGTACGTGCGTCATCGGCAACCTCGGAGCGCGCGTGTTCGACATAGTGCGATTCAACCTTAGCAAACGCGGCGTTATGCCGCCTGTACAAAAGAAAAGCGAACTCTACGTAGGCGACAAAGACAAATGCAAGTAGGCTACTTCAACACGGATGAGTTTAAATCGGCGGACGGGAAAGAGTCCCCGTGGGGCGAGACTGTGGTCGATCCCGTGCTTCTGGAAAAGCTCAACGAGATTCGAGAGGCATACGGAAAGCCCGTCGTCATCAACTCAGGATACCGTTCGCCGGAACACAATGCCGCCGTGGGCGGCGTGAAGAACTCGATGCACGTACAGGGCAAGGCGGCCGACATCCGTCCTACGTCGAAGAATGCCGCAGACCTGCCCGAGCTTCAGCGCATTTGCGATGAGCTCAACGCAGAAGGCGGCGTGGGGTTCTACAACACGTTCTGCCACGTTGACGTGCGCGGTCGTCGCGCCCGTTGGGACAACCGCAAATGAATGCTAATGTTTTGACCGTTCTTTTGCTCGCCACCGTCGGTGCGATCGGCTACTTGGCCGGCGAGCACTCTGCGGCGGAGGACTACCGCGCGCTTATCGAAGAGGCAACGAAGCAACGCGAGGCCGAACGGGATAGTTTGTTAAAGGAGAATCAAGATGCTTGGGCTAAAGAAGCCGAACACCGTAAAGCGCTGGACGCTGCCAACGCTAATGTGCGCTCTCTTACTGAGCGGCTGCGCAACGCCACCCGCGCCAATCGACTGCCCGAAACCACCTCCGCTGCCCTCACACATCTCGAAGCCCGAAATGCCGAGCTTCAACGCCTACTCAACCGATGTTCAGGTCTTCTTGACCGAAGCGTTGGAGAGTATGGCCGATGCGCCGTCGGACACGACACAGCAGTGAACCTGTATCAAGCCGCGCGCAAGTAGCAAAAAGCCCCTCAATCGAGGGGCTTTGTGTTTTAGTGACCCAGCCTTGATCTCAACGAACGCCAGCCGTCAAAGTTAGCGTACGTCAACGGGCGAGACGTTGCGGTATGCTCCATTGGCGACCAGTGCCCATCCATGCTAAGTCGCTCGAACAGCGCAAGGTCTTCTTCAATCGTGGACTGCGTCCCGTCGTGCTTGAGGTACGACAACCGTGCGCATCGTGCGGCGGATACTAGGGGGAGTTGATCCCACGGGAGGCTATCCCGCTCCTCCACAAGCACGTACGGGTAGTGATCCTCCCGACGAACGGGGACAGACAACCGTATTGACTGATGGATGCACTGCGCCAGCGTTTGGATCACGGGATCAGCGTCCTTCGCCAAGCGCTGGGTGAAGAACCGCTCCCACCGCGTGGCCGTAATGAGGTGTCGCACGAAGCTAAACGGCTCAAGCAGTCGATTGACGTGCTGCTTGTGTACGCCCATTTCCGACAATCGTCTTGCGCTTGCGACGGCGGCCTCTCGCGCGCAGAGCCAGTTGTCCCGTGCCTTTGCCGACTCTTCCGGCGAGAGCTCGTCCCCGCCCACCATGCCGCGCTGATTGCGGTAGAAGTGCGACGGGACGTAGGTGCAGTCCTCGATGATGCGATCCACGGGTGTGGCACGGGACGAAGACACCGAGTTGGAGAAGTCCTTGTGCCGCAGCACCTCTGCGTGGATGATGCGCGGATACACGCACTCGACCGAAATAATGCGACGTCCGTTAAACGTAGAGTCCTCGATGATGGTTGCCGAGCACTGCTCGAACTCAACCGTTGTGTCGTTAGTTGTCTTGTACATTATCTGCCTCTCTTTTTGTTTAGCTTCTTAGCCCACCGTTCAACGTCCTTGCGGCGCCACAAGTTTCTGCACATTCCTAAGTCAACCGGCGCGGGGAACTCCCGTAAGAAAACCATACGTCTTAGCGTGCTTGCTGAAACGCCGAGCATACCGCACACTTGTTTTGTCGTCAGTAAAAGCGGCTTCATTAAAAATCTCCCGGCGCTACTTGGCAGCATTGAATCCCGTTTCGCCTCCACATGTCGACCACGCGGTTGCGATCGTCGAAAACAAGGAACGGCTCGTAGCCATCCTCTCGCATCTTAGCGAGCAGCTCTTCCTTCACAATATCGTCCGGTCGGTGGTCGCCTGTTTTTCGCATATACAATATGGGCCTTACGTTGGGCGGAAGTATGTGCTCCATGAGCCACATCTCAGTTTCTTCACGGTAGGAATATGGACGCCCGGAACAAAAGATGACGTTCACGGTCGGTTTAATTCCCATGCCAGAGACAACGGCATGTAATCCCATTATGCCTCCGCAAACCATGCGGATAGGTTCGATGGGCTTGTCGTGTAGCATTGCGCCAAAGAAGCCGTCCCAATCTTTTGGCTCCTGCTGAATAAAATGCAGACGATGCTTGTTGTCGGCAAGCGTGCCGTCAATGTCGAAAACAATAGCTTTTTTCACTCTGTCCTCCTTTACGTCGTGTGATTATCGTTGTTCAGCCGTTCGCACTCGTCGGCTTCCTTCAGTAATATCTCGGCCAGCTTTCGCGCGTGCTTCGGGTCCATGATTGCAGTGGCGCCGCCAGTCGCTCCGTATCCCCAGCCGTTGTCGAAGTCCTCGACGTGCAGATACACCTCGAACCCATCGCTGGAGCAATTTTGGCAGAACACGTCTACGGACCCGCCACCGATCTCCTTTAAATCGAGTACAGTCATTCTCCCGTACTCCCACAGCCGTTGGCTCCGCGCTCTGTCTGGCGCATCTCGGTGACACGCTCAAGCTCAACAGGGACAAGATACTCGACCATGAACTGACCAATGCGCTCTCCGGCTTTCAGCAGTATCGGGCGCGAATGTCCGAAGTTGACTGCCTGCACCATGATCGCGCCCGTGTAGTCCGAGTCAATAATCCCCGTGGACACTTGGATGCCGCGCTTGCACAGCGAGCTGCGCCCGTAGACCTTGACGCAGAACCCTTCAGGGATGTTGAGCGCCACGCCCGTAGGCACAAGCACCCCCTCGGCGTGCGGCAGGATCGTGTCCTCACTGACGTAGAGGTCGAAACACGCGGCTTCCTTCGTTCCCTTCGTAGGCATCTTGGCTCCTTCGTTGAGCAGTTTGATTCCAAGTCTCATTTCAAATTCTCCTGTTCGTCGTTGATAGCATCCAAAATATCTTTGCAGAAACAAAGATGGTCTAGCAGTTCACGAGGGTCTTCCGTAGGCTCGTACTTACTTGGCGCTCGCGTCGGTATGAATTCCCACCATTCAGCCCCGTCATACTCCTGCCTAATCATGACGAAGTCATCGCCGTATAGTTTTAGGTCAAGGGCTATCCAGTTCAGCCCGTAGCTTCGGTCATAAGCTATTCGCCTTGCATACTTCTCGAAGGTCTCCTTGCGCATGCGCTTATCACCAATGTGCACGCACTCAACGTCATCCCAGCTTTTTCCGTTCTTCTTCAGCAGCGAAACGGTTTCTTCCCACAGCGAATCTTCGTAACAGGTCATTCGTCTTCTTCCTTTCCCAGCACAGCATCAAGCACGCGCAGCACGGCCCAAATCGAGCGGACGGTAACGCTGGCTGTGTCACGGCTCTCCATAAACAACATCTTGAGGTACGGGTTCACGCCCGGCGTGGACTCCACAAGCGCCAGCTTCGCGGCCTTGGCTCTCGTCGTCGCGTCCTTGCCCGTGGGTCCGAAAGACAGCCGCCCGATTTTCCTCTGACCCGCAGCTCTGCGCAAATACCAACGCGCTTTGCGCAGGTCGAGTTCCATGCTGTTGCCTTCCTTCTTGCCCGCGCGGAAAAGATACTTCATGGCCGAGCCGAGCGCAAACGGGTAGTGCTCAATCAGATCGATGGGCTGATACCCGTCGCGCCCGCACGCTTCATAGTGCTTGGGGTGGTTGACAATGTCTTCACTCATTTTCTTTCTCCTTTACTTATAAATAAACGCGCTGATGAGGAAGGATAAAACTGTCAGCACGGTGGCAAGTGCGAAACAACCATCATCCTTCGTGGCAAGCGCCCAAACTAGAATGGCAACGGCAAGCACCACGATAACGTGATACATGAAAAGGCTTATTCCCGTTAACATCATTTTTCCTTTTCAGATAGTTCGTTTGACAAGTCCTCGACGCACTCTTTGAACTCGGTCGCGTCAGCAGCCCGGCCTCCATAGCTATCTCCATCGTCGTCAGCACGCGATCAATTGCCTTGTAGCGAAAGTAATTCGTAACGGTTGAATCCACAACCATGCCTACGCACACCAAAGCCAAAGTCCCAAAGAAGTACAGCAGTAGCTTTACACTGATGTCGTCCATGCTCTACTCCCACGCCTCGTTCTTTTTTCGCCAAACCTCTTTCACCATCCAGTCAAGGTCTTTGGCAAACGATTCCGCCTCATTAGTCCCCATGCGTATCTCTACCTCTCCGTCCTCGTTCACCTCTCCGGACAGGAAAAACATCCGGTCGTTTTCGATAATAGCTCCCGCATCCGCGTCTTGTACACGCACTTTAACGAACAGCCTCGGCGTTGCATTTTTGTCGCTAAGTTTCATTTATTTTCTCCTTTCATAGCATCGAGCAAAAGCTCTTGAATGCTCTTCTTTGTATCAACCCTTGCCATAACCATCTCATCGACGGTTCCTCGGGCTACTATGTTGTAGATAAACACAGGTCTGTCATGTCCTGCTTGATGCTGTCGGGTCGGACCGATACGCTCCGTGATCTGCATCTTGGCTTCCAAGTCCCACCAATGGCTGAAGAAAACAAGGATGTTTCCTCCGTCCTGCAGGTTGAGCCCGTGTCCCGCTGACTGCGGGTGCGCTAACAACAACGGGATTCTACCCTGATTCCACTCTTGAATAGTATTGGGGTTTTTATCTAAGAGCCTTGCCTGCGGGAAAGCCCTAAGCAGCCGCTCCGCATCCGGCTTCCAATGGTAGGCCACGAGGATAGGAGCTCCGGCGGCCTCTTCCACGATCGACTTAAGCGCTTCGATCTTGGCGTCGTGCAGCTCGTGCCACTCCCCGTCCGCATCGTAGATCGCGCCCGATGCGGCCTGCAGGCACTTCATGGTCTTGGTCGCCGCGTTGAACGCCTCGATCTCAACACCCTCAAGCTCCGTAAACATTTCACGCTGCAACTCGTTGTAGACCCTCTTCGCCTTCGGCGGCAAGTCCACGTAGACGTTTGTCACGATAGGGTCTTTCAACGGGAAATAGTCCTCTGCCTTTACGGTCAAGCACAAGTCCGCCATCTTTTTCTGGATCTCATCCTGAGACCATTCGCACGGAACCCACTTGACGGCGAACGCATCCGACCCAACCTTGATCGGACGGAACCACCGGTTTTGAAAGCGGCTGAACGACTTGGTAAGACGCTCGCCCTTGTCGAGAAACCATGCCTGACCCCACAGGTCCATCAACCCGTTTGGTGCGGGCGTGCCCGTAAGCTCCACAAAGCGCTCGGCGTGGAAAGCAACTGCCGCAAGTGCCTGAGCGCGTACGCCTCCGCTCCGTGTGCGATAGGACTTGAGCCTCGTTGACTCGTCCGCCACGATGATCTTGAATGGCCATTTGCCCGTTGTGTCCTTGAGCTCATGCAGCAGCCACACGATGTTCTCATAGTTCATCGTGTAGATGTCCGCAGGAGTGTGCAGGGCTGCACGACGCTGTTCAGCCGAACCGATGATAGGTGAAACCCTAAGATGCGATAGCTCCGCCCACTTCTTCACTTCATCCGGCCACGTGCTCTGCGCCACGCGCAAAGGGGCCAAGACAAGCGCAGGCGTAATATCGAACACGGCGTTCAGATACGAGAGGGCAAAGAGCGTAGAGCTTGTCTTGCCCATACCCATGCCGGCCCAGACTGCACATCGCGGCGTCTCTATTATGTGGCGGATGATGTCCCGTTGATAGGGGCGGGGAGAAAAACTACGGGGAGGCATCGCACGCCTCGTTGTTTGGTCTACGCATGAGGCGCGAAGTCTTCAGCTCGTTTTCGATGGGCTCCAAGTCACCGTCTGATACGAACACATCGAACCCTGCGACTCTCAGCCGTTCATGCTCCCGTACCTGCTCCGGACGGGGCTTCTCGCCGGGCGCTTTCACCTCAACGAAGAAGTGGTGTCCCGGCATCAGCACCAACAGATCGGGCGCACAGCGACGCCCGCTCCACTCGACCTTGCGAACCTCGCCCCCGTACGACTTGACGAGGGCCTTGATCCGCTGCACAACCTTAGCTTCGGGCGTCATGCGTTGCCCTCCGGCTGCCTTTCTTCCAGACCGTCTTCGTCCTCTTCGCCGGTAGCGGATATGTTCTGTACGCCGATGTACTTACAAGCCGCCAGTAGGGCCATGTCATTGACAACACGGTCGGGGTTCAACGGATTATTAACCATGAACTCGGCCGCCGCCTTTGCGATCTTATCGTCCTTAAGCACATAGCACAGAGCTATTAGCGCCGCCGCAAGTGCGTCTACGCGGTGGCCGCACTCTTCACTCTTCGCGTAGCTGAGCGCCGCTACAATGTCGCGGTGCATACTATCGCACTTAAAAAGAAATTCGGCCACATTCATCTTTTCCATCTTTCTTCTCCTTTTAGTCGAGAGATGCGAAGGTCCATCTTGCCCATCAGAGCTTTGTAGTTGTCCGCCGACATACGAACATTATTCACGTATGAATAATACTCTGGCTTTTCATAACTATGCCATACGGTAAAACCCTTATACCAGCCGTACCGCGCGTCTCTTTCGTCTTCAGGTTTGTCCATCTAATTCCATCCTAAGCAAAAAGTTTTCCAACTTGGATGCTTCGATGCCGTCGTGAATCTCTTTAAGCGAGCACTGCTTCACGATGGCAAGCACATACGGCATCCCCTCGTCGATGAACGGTATGTAGCGCTTGTCGTATGGCTCACCGTGGTGTAGGGCGACAAAGACTTCGGTCACCGCGCCCTCCGTCTTTTCGAGGATGTCCATGAGCGCGTCTGCATCGTTCATCTTCGGCACGAGTTGACGCGCCGTGCGCACAATAACACCGAGCGTACTCACGGTGTCAATGTCAACGGTTCCGTTGCGCATTCGCTCGATGCCGTAATGCGCCCACAGTCCAAAGTCCGTGTTCATGGCCGACACCTTCTCGGGGTTATCCACGTGCCACCAAGTGAACTCGCGCTTGTACCGACGAGGGTTGTAGTTCTTACGCGGCTTCTTACTTTTTGCCATCATCAATCCTTTCTGTATCGCATTGCGGTAAACCCTGCGGCCGCTAGGGGTAAACCCTCAGCCCACGGGATGTCGGTCGTCATCAATCGCGCCAAGTCCTTGTCGTCAAGGCCGAGATAATCGGGCACTTCGCAAACGATTTCATCGTGGATGTGCATAACGGGGCGCATACCTGCGTCTTCCGCATGACGAAGCCCCGCCATCAGAATGTCACGAGCCGTCGCCTGCACGATGTTTTCGCAGTTGTGAACGATCAGCGGACCTTCCGTACCTAGCACTACGAATCGGTGCCGCGGTCCGCAGTTGAACAGGTCGTAAACCGGTTTCTCGCATCCGGCTTGTCGAACAGTCGTTCCCTCGGGCAGTTGTGCGCCAGTCGATACAGCAACGTCGTTTTGCCAATCCCTGTTTTCTCCTCCCAGTACGTGAGCGGTTTCCCGTCGACGAACACCGTTTTCCTTTTGTTGTTGCAGTTCTCCTTTCGCGTGGCCCACCGACAGTTCTCCTTCGAGTACCCCGCGTTGTTGTCTATCCGATCTATGTCCAGACCGGACTCGTACGTAGGGCCCATGTCCCTCCAAAACGCCTCGAACGACGCGCTCCACTCGGGACACACCGTTATCCCCCGTCCGCCGTAGTTCTTCCACGCCTTGTGCGTCGGGCATTCGCACCTCTGTTTCATACTGTGCCAAACGGCCCACGCCGGATGTTTCGACATCCCGTGCGTTTTCACTCTCGACGATATGGTCTCCGCCTTCTTGCATCCGCACGAGGCCACAACCCCGCGCTTCTTCATCTTTACTAGCTCCGAGGCCGCTATTGTCTTCGCCACCCCGCAAACGCATTGGACCAGCCACAGCGAATTCTTCCCGTCCGAGCCTGCGTACCGAATAGCCGTCAGGTATCCGACACGGAAGCCTGTCATATCTTTCGCTCGATGATGCATCTTTCCAACCTTCAGTAGTAAGAACCAAATGGTCCGGCGTCATGTACACGCCGTGCGCCTTGATTACGGGTTTAACACCCTGCATCACCGCGCCGCCCTGCGACACCCATTCTTCGCCGTCCCACACTTCGTCTTCGGATGTCACCCCCTCAATGGGAATCCATCCTCTACGGCATAGTACAGGAGTTTGTTCAGAAATACAAAGTTTACCTCCGTAGGTCTTGACGCGCTGCCACTTGCGCGTGTATTGGTCGATGCCAGCGTAGGTGAACGCACAGCGCTCATCACCGACAGGAGGACGGCAGGATGGGTAGCACAGCCCTCGACCGGAGGGAAGTCGAACGGCAACCCAACCCTTAGCGGGACGGCACACCTTGAGCTTGGCGCCAAGCAGAACGGAGTCCCCCTCCTTCAGCGACCGCAGCATTGCCTCCTCGGTCGAAGACCAGAACTTGCGGATCGCAGGGTGCGCAGCACGCCAAGCGTTCTTGATCGCATCGCACGCGATCCACGTATTCTTCTTGAGCCCGTGCGTGAGCTTTTTCGAGAGCGCCCAATCGTATGCGTCCGAAGACTTCACCCAAAACGCATGATCGATGGCCTCGTAAACGTGCGCCGCAAGCTCATCGAGGTTGACGCCGTAGGCGGGGGCAAAGGTCAAGAACGCACCGACGCCGCCCTGATACCCTAGTCCGAGTTCAAGCACCTTACCGATCTGTCGCTGGTGCTTCGTCACGTCCTCGGCGCGAATGCCAAACGTACGGGCATAGGTCGCCTTGTACAAGTCAGGACCCTCGCCGCGATCAAAAGCCTTGAACGCCTCGATCTTCCACTTCTCGCCCGCAAGCCAAGCGAGCACGCGCCCCTCGATGTTTGACAGGTCGGCCACCACGAGCTTGTGCCCCTCAGACGCAACCACACACCCGCGGATGCAGTTCGACAAAGCGCGATTCGGATCGTCGTACAGCACGGGGACTAGATCGGACTTGATGGCGTCAATCGCCTCCTCCACCTGCGCAGGCTTCATAGTACCGCGCGGAAGGTTCTGGAATTGCACGAGACGTCCTGAATTACCTGTGACCCACACGCTCCCGTTACGGCGCACAAAGAAAAAGCCAGTCGGCGTCATCGCGCAATACACGGTTCCGTGGAAAGGCACCCGCTTGTGGCTTTCTACGCGTATATCATGCACGCCCCGCGAGTTCGTCCAAACATTTACGCAGTAGATAAGACTCCAACCTGCCTTTTTAGGCGTGCGCTCAAGCACCCGTGCTGCGCGGCCTGTTAAATGCGCCAACGCCTGCACGGTATCAGCGTTCTCTTTCACCTTAGACGAATATTGAAATGAGTTCTGCGTCGCCTCGTACGAGTCCCACCGCTTCAGCTCATCAAAGAACACGTCCGCATTCCACCGCAAAACAGCGCGCAGGTGAAACACCTTGTCAAAAGACGCGAGCCAATTCGGAACGTGCGCCCTGGCAATCGTTATCAGCGTTGTATCACCGTACACAGACTCGGTGTACAAAATGCCCGCCGCATCAAGCAAAAGCCGACACCGCTCTATTTTTCGCGTCTTTTTGAAGTGATACGTTAAGGCTCCGCCCTTGGCATAGTGCCCGTCGGCTTGCGTCATAACAAGCACGCGCACTTTCGCATCAGCAACCGTACGTTCAGCGTTCTGGATACGCACTGCGCTTATTGGCACTGTTGAACGACGGCTCGACACCGTTGCCATCGATTCACGAACCACGGCGCCGCCGCGCACAACAGGCATCGCGTGCTCTTCGGTCGCGGCTTGATCTATCCTCTTGTCCTGCGTTACCACAAGCGCGTCGCCGCACGGAAAAGAAACAGCGTGACTGTGCGACAGCGTGGCCGCCCTGCTCACTGGGTCGAAGACGAATATTTTTCCTCCGCCCCATTCGTCCAAGCGCACCCAGCCTTCTTCCGTAAGGACCTCATGGTCGCCCGTGAGGCAGAACCGCCCCGTACGCGAAGCGCCCATGAACTGCGTCGATCCGCGAATGCGCCCGTCCTTCCCCGCCGCTCTTCCCAGCGCCTTGTACTTCGCAACGGAAGCCACAGCCGACGACAAGCGAAGCGCAATGAGTTCACGCACGGGTTCGGGCAGATTTTCATCGTTGAGTCTCTTCTCAAGCGTGGCTTTCTGGAGGTTCGGCAGCGACACACCGTACATGAACAAAATGTGCTTAAGCAGTTCATCCCGCTGCATGGCCGTCTCGACAAAGCCCCCCGTGGCTTCCTGCATTTCCTTGTCGCCCTTGGCCTTCACGTAGTCGGCACACTTAAGCGCTCCAGCAACGAGCGCCATGTCGATCTTGATGCCTCGGTCGTTTATGATCTGATCGCAGTGCCAATCCGCCCACATCTGAGGCGTGGAGTTCCACGCATAGATGCGCTTGGTCATCTCTCGCATGGCCTCTACGTCAAGGCGGCAGTAGTTGACGAAACGGGACCAATCCTCGGGCGCATTTTCCCGTGTCCATCGCTTGCCCGTTGCCGTAGGCTTGCAGAACTTAAGCACCAGACGATGGCCGTCCTTGTCTTTTGCCTTGTCCTGCGGAAGGCCGAGCACTTCGGACAGGAGGCCGAGCGCACCGGGCAGCCCCACCGAGTAGGCAAGGATCATCGTGTCCTTCCACCGTTTCGGATCGCCGAAAGGCGCACCGAGTTTGTGCTTAAGAACGTTGCGGTCGAACATCGAGTTGTGCGCGATGAAAACCGTTTCCGGATTGTTCACGGCCTCGCGCAAATCCTCGGGCATTTCGTCTCCCGTTGTCAGGTCCCACACCTTTGCGGGCTCATTGCCCACGGCGTAGCCAAACAACGTGATCTCGGTGCTCGGGTCTTCGGCATAGCGGTACCCGCCGCACTTTTTTATGTCGCACTTAGACCACGTTTCGAGATCAACCCAAAGAAGCATGGCGTTTTCTCCTTTTAAAAAAGGGGCTCCGGCTTTTACACCGAAGCCCCACGGCTCACTCAGTCAGCTTTTTATTCCCAAGGAGAAGCGCCTTCGCCCTCTTCACCGAAGCCGGTAGCGGCTTCGAGTTCAGGGAAGTCTTCCGCCTTGGCAACACCGCCGCCGCTCAGACGGTCGCCGTCCTTGACGAACTGCAGTCCCTTAAGACCGATGCCGACGCCGTCGCCACCCGTCTTGTGGCTGTACTTGTAGAACGACACGATGGCGTGAACGGTAGCGCCCGCGTACATCATTTCGCGGATTTCCTGTTCATTCATCTTGGTACGGTCGCGCTTGTAGCACGGGATCACAATGCCGGAGTTGGCGTTGATGAAGAGACGGCCTGCGTAGCCTGCGAGCTCTTCCTTGAGATCGCCATCCTTCAGCGGGAATTTGCCCTTGGCCTTCATGCCTGCGACAACCTTGTCGCCCTTGGCGCCGAAGGCTTCCTTGGCGACAGCCACGATGCTGGCTTCGATTGCCTTGGCCTCCTGCGAGTCCTTGTCCATGAGCAGAGCGCAGCCGTACTTGGGCTTGGCGCCTTCAAGAGACGTGTTGGGCTCAAGGATGTGAGGGAAGCTCAGCGTCACGTTTTCGAGAAGAATGGAACCGTCTGAAAGTTTCTTAGCCATGATTTTTCCTTTGAATCAAATCACTTAACAACATCAAACATAGTGCCTACGTCCGTAGGCGTGTACTCTTCACGCTTGTCCGATTCCGGAGCGAGTACGGGCTTCGGATCGGGTCGGACGGTCTCTTTCTTGAGAGCCGCCCATCCTTCGTCGCTGATGAGCCCTGCTTTGTAGAGCTTTTCAGCATCGGTCGGAGAAATGAGTTTACGCTTGTATCGCTCTTCAGTCGATACGGACAAACCCGTAAGGATGTCGTCAGCGGTCTGCTCGTCCTTCCACTTGCGAGCGCCGGCGCGACCGAGCACGAGCTTGAGACCGGGGAACTTCTGCCCGTTGAGCGCATCCTCCAAGAGCTTGGCCTCGAACTGTTCCGTCCAGGTGCGCACGTCGTCGAGCTGCTGAAAAATGACAGCTCGTTGTTCGGGTGTGAGAATCGGTTTTTCCTCGACGATCGGGAACTGAGCGCCCACCGTGTCGGATACGTGTTTGGCGTATGCTGAACAAACACCCTGCGCGCGGCACCAGCGGCACGTCTTTTTGCCCGGGCTGAACGAAGGCGGCATGGAGCCGTTGAACTGCGCCCGTGCTATGGCCGCATCGGCGTAGATTCTATTCCGACGACTTTCAAGGTGCGCGACTGTCGTCTGCCAAGCGTCGATACCGCCTAAAGCCGACACCACGCGCGGCTGCACGATCACGAGTTCGGCGGTCTCGAACGGACCGAGGAAGCTCAACAAATCCATCGCGCCGAGCGCATAGATCGTGAGCTGAATATTCTCCTCAGCCGACACGGGAACGCCCTGCCCCCACTTGAGATCGACGATCTTGATGTCGTTTCCCTTGACGGCCACCAGATCGCTCGTCCCGTGTGCGTCCTTCTCGCCCGTAACGTCTTTGAGCGGCACGCGGGCTTCTACGAAGAGGTCGTAGCCGTCCTCCATCAACTGCTTGGCGTAGAGGATGTAAACGCCGAGTTCGGGAAAACCCTCGATCACGGACGGGGTGTACTCGCCGCGGATCATGCTCTTGATGATCTCTTCGGCCTTGGCGTGCGCCCGCGTTCCTTCCTCGGCGTAGACCGAGGTCTCGTTCGGGATGTCCTTGCAAAGGAAGGCGCTCCCCGGGCAGTTCATCCAGCGGTGCGCCGCCGACGGGCTAAGGATTGCGTGCGCCATCACTTGCCCTCCGCGGCTTTGATCTCGTCAACGAGAATTTGGAGAAGTTCGGCGTGCTTCTCGACCGGCACGGCGGTCAATCCCTTGAACCCGAAGGACTTGATGACCTGCAGAACGCGATCCGCACCGGCAACACGGCTCAGAGCCATGCACTGCGCGCGCAGCGCGGGGAGCAGGTCCTTCGGCTCTTCGGCCTTCGGCTCTTCAGCCTTCGGCTCTTCAACGGCAGGCTCTTCAGCCTTCGGTTCTTCGGTCTTCGGCTCTTCAGCCTTCGGCTCTTCAACGGCAGGCTCCGCCTTCGGTTCTTCAGCCTTCGGCTCTTCAACAGCAGGCTCCGCCTTCGGCTCTTCAGCCTTCTCGACGGCCTTGCGCGGGCGGCCGCGGCGTACGGGTTTGTCTTCCGTCGGTACGGCGGGCAAAGCCGGGGCAACGGTGACAAGCGTAGACAGGGCGGCTAGAATCTGATCGAGATTTTCGATACGAACATTCACATTGACATTAAGTTCCATGATTTTTCCTTTTTCGAATTGAAGCGCACCATCGCGCTCATCGAAAATCTACCACCCTCGCAACAATCAATCCATAGGTGAATACCCCGATGGCAGCGCATCGCGCCTTGCGCTATCCTCGGCGCATGTATTCACCCGTAGGAGGACTAGACATGAATCACTTCATCATCAACTATCCGCCGGAAAAGACGGACGCACTCATCAATCGCCTGCTCGCGCTGGGCTTCACGCAGAAGCGCCTCGCCGACGAATGCGGCGTGCCGCAGGCCACTCTGTCCCGTCTGCTCAACAAAACGGCACAACCCACGGCGACCAACTACCACAAACTCGTGGTCTTTGCCGCCACCAAATTAGGAGACAACTGATGGGTTTCGGTGCGACAAAAGAAACATGGGAAGCCTACCGCAACGACGGATGGCTCCCCATGATGCTGCCCGTCGTGTCCGATCCGAAGGCTAAGATCGACCCGCAGTCCAAGCTCAAGGCGTTGGGGAAAACCCCTAGTGTCCTCACGCCTGCAAAGACCGTCGTCGGGGTTTACGGCTGGACGACAATGACCATCGACGAGCGCAAGTTCGACAAATGGTCGGGCAAGGACTACGGCATCTGCCTGCGTTGCGGAGACGTGCTCGCGTTCGACTGCGACGTGGAAGACGAAAAGTTAAGCGCGCAGCTTCTGGAGCTCTTTCAAATCATGTTCGGCGAGGCATCGCTTCGCCGCCGCGCCGGCTCGAACCGATGGCTTGCCGTACTGCGCGTGGACATTCCGATGAGCAAGATCATCATCAAGTTCGACAGGAACAACGCGCTTGAAATTTTGGGCTCGGGGCAACAGTTCGTGGCCGAGGGGACGCACCCGTCGGGCACGCGCTACGAATGGACGGCTGGACACCCCGTGTTCGACAAACTGCCCGTGGCGTCGAGCGACGACGTGCAGGCGTTCGCCAAGCACGTGGCCGAAGAGTTCGGCGGCGCCATCGCCGGCGGCCGCAAGGCCGTCGTGCGTGAGAAGAACGCAGAAGGCTTGCTGCCCGATCCTCTGGCCGATTGGCTCCGCGCCGAGGGGCTTGTGCTCAACGAGTCTGACGGCGTGCTCGACGTCGTCTGCCCGTGGCGAGACGAGCATACGGCGGACACGGGGGAGAACGCAACGCGCTACTATCAGCGCGGCGCGAACGGCGAAAAGATGCCGGGTTTCAAGTGTATGCACGCGCATTGCGCCGACAGAAACTACGAAGACTTCCTCGCGTGGGCGCACGCCAACGGGTACGAAGACCCCGGCATAGTTGAGGGTTTACCCGTAATTGTCGAGCAGCCGACTACGGAGGAGCAGGCGCGCGAGGAAAAGCTGTTCCGAATCCTGAACAGCTCCGTCAATGAAAAGACAGGGCTCATCGAAGCCAACTTGTCCACGGTGATGGCCGCGCTGCAACTGTCAAAGTTCGGGCACATCCATCTTGCCTACGATACCTTCAGCGGCTCGACCGTCTACAAGGACATTCGCGGCGCGGGAAAACCTCTGCGCGGAGACAAGGCGGCTTATGACGAATGGGTACCGTTCGGTGATCCGGAGATGGTGCTCATGCGCGAACGTCTTCAGCGCGAGTTCAACTTCAAGCCCGTAGGCGGTGATCTCATGCGCGACGCCGTGATCGGCGTGTCCAACGGAGGCTTGACCGTGGTCGATACGATGGTCGAACACATCAACAAGCACCTGCCCGCATGGGACGGGGTGCCGCGCGTCGAGAATTTCCTCTCGAAATACTGCGGCTGCGCCGACGATGAATATTCCGCCGCGCTCGGGAAGTACATCTTTGCGGCACTCGCCGGACGTGCGCTCAGTCCCAACGGGATCAAGGCCGACATCGTGCCTATCTTTGTCGGAAAGCAAGGCACCTACAAGTCAACGCTCATTGCCTCGCTCGCCTTAAAGCCCGGCACGAGCAGAGAGCTTTCGTTCAACAAAAGCGAAGACGACATCAAGCGTTTCATCCGAGGATCGTCCGTCGTGGAAATTCCGGAGCTGTCCGGTATGTCCCGTAAAGATGCCGCCGACATCAAGTTCTTCATCTCGCTTACCGAGGACTCGTGGATTCCGAAATATTGGGAAACAATGAAGACGGTAAAGCGACGCTGCGTGTTCTTCGCGTCAACGAACGAGCACCAGATTTTGAACGATCCCACGGGATCGCGCCGCTTCGCGCCGATCGAGACGGGCGTCATCGACATCGACGCCATCCGCCCGCTGATCCCTCAGCTTTGGGCTGAGGGCTGCGAGATTTTCCGCAACGAGGGAATCGAGCATCGCCGCGTCGAGATACTTGCCGCAGCGAGAGCGTCCAATTTCGAACTGCGTGATCCTTGGACGGAAGAGCTCTCCGTGTACGTGAACGACTGGCACACCATGCCGGAGAATGACAGGCCGCCTTTGACTACGAGAACGCTGCTCGAATGCGCTTTGGGCGTTCCTGCGAGCAAGGCTAAAGTGATGGACAGCCGCCGCGTCGGTAATCTCATGCGCTCGCTGGGGTATTACGTCAAGTGTACGAAGAGCGGGGGAAAAACCATAAGACTTTGGGAGAAGGATAGATAGCGAAAAGCCTAGGGAAAACCCTAGGCTTTTTTAGTTGCCGCGTCAATGTTTGAGGTTTTCGACGCGGTATCTGCTCACGCGCGCGGCATACGTCGCCTGTCTCGGGTTGTCCAGAGTCAGATAAGAGCCGTCCGAAAACAGGAACGTTTCCGAACTGTCGTACGAATCGGTCCCGTGAGGGTATTCAACCCCTGTTGCCGCGTGGGCGCACCGCGCCCGGAACCCATCCAAAAGATCGTAGTCCGCAAAACCGCGGTCGTTCCGGGGGATCAATTGGAATTCGCGCTCAAGTTTGTCAGCGGTAGTCGTCATATTTTCCTCCTTTAGTCGCCGCGTCAATTAACGGCGTTTATCTTGTCCAAAAGTTTTTTCTCCTTTAGTCTAGTTTGTCAAGATCCTCGCGCACCATAGCGAAAAGCGCCGAGCACGCAGATGCCGCGCCGATGATGGCGGCGGCTACATGCAGACCGGCTAATCCGGATACAACGGATAAGCACAGCAAAATGATTGCTAAAAACATAGCTCCTCCTTTCGTGAAAGAATAGCGACCGATGCGCCCGCGTCACCAGGCGCACGAGTCGCTATTCTTCCCATTTGCCCGCGCGTCTATCATAGAGCTCGGCGAGCATTTCGACGATGTTGGCGAAATCCTCCTCGGCCGTACCGTGCTTTATTTGACTTAGCAGACTGTTCGCTTTAATCAGCCTGTCACGAGCTACGCATATTGCCCAGCGCTTGCCGGCTTGAGGCTCCTCGCGCGCGAGCGCGTCCCTTCTTTCATCGTCCGTGAGGATTTCGATGGCCTGCGAAAGATTAGCGGCCATTGTGTCTTGTTGTTCAGCGTCAAAGCGCCGGACGTTTTCAGCGCGCACGAAATCAGTTTGCTTAAGAATGCAGGGGAGCAGTTTCAGCATAATAAATTCTCCTTTTATAGATGCCGCGTCAATGTAGACGCGGCTCCGGATTAGATCAAAAAGATTGCGATTAACCGAGCGACCGCGAAAAGCGCCATTATCAAAGCGAATAGCGCCAAAGCGTCGATCACCAGGTCCCTGGATTCGGGATCAAACATTTTTAAACCTCCCCTGTTTCGGAATCAATGACAGCCTGCAAAAACGGCGCATCTAAATCACTTGCATTCTCTAGCAGTTCCCTAGCGAGTTCGACCGCGCTATTCCACCGCGCCGGATAATCGCCGGCGATACGCAGATTAAGCCACGCTTCGCAGTCGTACTCGCTGAGGTACTTCGATACCTCCGGACGCGCGTCAGTCGAATCTACGTACACAGCGCAGCGAATAAAACCGCTGTTTTCGGCGCCAAAGTCAAAAACCTCGGCGCCGGTAAGGCCGTTTTCTCCGAGCCACTGTGTGAGCTCACGGCGCGCGCAATCGTTTAGCCCCGTTTCATCCGCGTTACACAGCGCGGGCGCCCATTCGGACGGAATCGAAGTCGAAATAATGCACTTAAACATGGTTTGCTCCTTTTAACCAGTGATGAAAAATTCCCGTGGATAGCGCCGCTGGTGCGCAGCGCTATCGGCTGAAATTTTTAATCGAATTGGCAACGCAGCTCACGGATCAAAACAAGATTACAAACCGGGCCCGCATAATACCCCGCGCCGCGCCATGACGTTTTGGATAAATCGAGCCATCTTTTTGGAATAACCCCATTTTCTGCCAAGCACTGCAAAACCTCTGCCTCTTCTCCCGGCGTGCTCGCGGTGGAATACTTTCGAGTTTTGCACAAAAACTCAACCCCGTTGCGTGTATGCTTGAAAATGGCAATCTGTCGATTGTATTTGCGCCCGTCTTTCCTGTTGACTACATAATAAAAACGTTTCATGGTCCTTTTCTCCTTTCGAATTGGTTTAAAAAATTCCCGTGGATAGCGCCGCGAATAGCAGCGCTATCGGCCGGAATTTTTAGGAGTCTAGGATTTGCAGCGCTCGAAACGCCTTTGTGATGGCGTTTGCTGCCCCCCGTAACGCCCGCGCCTGCAAGTTAATCATGGCGCATGAATCGTCACCGATACAAAAATCACGCCGGCGCAGTCTTTCGACGTCGTGGGGATAGAAAAGCCGCGCGGCGATTTCCGCGTTATCGACAAGGGAGCAGGCGCCTTCGCTGTAATGCTGCCAAGTCCCGGCGCCGTTCAAAAGGCGCGCATAAAAATCATTTGCAGAAAGCCTATTAAGCTCCCCTTGTTCAAATCCGGCGCGCTCGATTATTTCGGGGACGTATTTAGCCACGCCCTGGTAATAGCGGCCGCGCTTGGGGAGCGCGCGTTTTGCGAGTTTAATGAGTTCGATTTTGTTCATGGTTTTTTTCTCCTTTTAACCAGTGATGAAAAATTCCCGTTGATTGCGCCGCCGGTTGCAGCGCTATCGGCCGGAACTTTTACGCCAATGCCGCTAAGGCTTCGGTCCGTTCGTCATCAGTCAAGTCAAGATAATCGGATACGGCCTCCCTAGCCGCCTCCCCCTCACTATCGGCGTAGATTCCACCGATACAATCATCAGTCTTCCCGCAAAATCCGGTCGGCGATTCAACGCGCACCCAATACACGCAGCCGGCGAAATACTGATTGAGCATTTCGATTTCGCCTTTTGCAAAATTGAACGCGTGTTCTTCCGGCACGTCCGCAGGTACGATAATGACGCCGGCCGCGCCAGAGTCCCGTTCGCAAGAGAAAGGAGAAAGGGACAATGCAACGCCGCTATGCACATAAGCATAGACAATAAAGACGTGCGCGCCGGCGGCTTTTGCCGCCTTAGCTTCGGCCCTGATTTCCGGCCAATCTTTTGTTTCATCGCCTTCAAAATCGCGATTCGGAACGATTAAGAGACGTGTTTCGGCGCCGAACTCCCGGCGCGGATTTTCTGCGCATTCATCACAGTCAATGATGATTCGACGGCCTGATTTGAGGTTGATTGTCAGCATACTTTTTTCTTCTTTATATAGATTAGCGAATCAGCTCGAATGCGATAGCCATAGCCATGAGTCGCACCATCAGTGCGACGATTGCACCGAGAATAACCACAACGAGCACGGCGGCAATGTCGCCGGAAACAAACGCAATGAGCGCGCACGCGCATACGATCAGCAGAGCGCACACTATAAAGGCGATTGCGCCGATCGTTTCTATTTTCTCTGTCTTTGCGTTGCGTCCCGTCATTTTTAAGTCTCCTTCGCATGCGCCGGGGCGCTCGTTATTCATGGCTGAATGATACCCGACTTTTTTGCAAATATGCAAGCTTGAATACTTCTAAATGTTTCAGTTGTAACAAGATGTTTGTTAAGAAGTGTATCCAATGACACATTTAGAAACTTTCGAGTGTGGATATTTTATGCGCGCGTGGATTTTTCTTCGCAGATACTCACTTCGACCACAGGTTTTCTCACTTCAATACTCACTTCTAAGCCTTTGATTTTAAAGGAAAACCACAAATACCGCAGGTTTAACCCTGCCTACCTTTCTTTTTGCCCCGTTACATTTTATTTCTATTTATTTCTATTTATTTCTATCTCTTCTTTTTCTACCCAACATAGAAGAAAAAAGAAGAAGAAAGCGCGGTTTTCCTTTTAAATCAATGGATTATAAGTGAGTATCGAAGCGAAGCCGAAGCGAAGCAAGCGAAGCAAGGCGGCCGGCGGCTTTATGCCGCCTAAAGGGGCGCAACGGGACCTAGTGACGCGGCCGGCGCACTGGGGGCGTAAAGGTTTTAGCACGGCGGCCGGCTGCTTTGTGCCGCCTGAAAAGGGCACAACGGTTTTAGCGGCGCGGCCGGCGCGGCCGGCGCGGCTGGCGCGGCTGGCGCACTGGGGGCGTAAAGGTTTACCCTCGCGTTTTATTCAACATAATGGGAGTTATGTTGAGTAGTGCGCCGGGGCGCGATACCTCCCCACGGGATCATGGCATGATCCTTTGAAGTGCGCAGATGCGAGCGATTCTCATTCTACGTCGAGGCCCCCACCCCCAAAAACCGGCTCAGCCGCGCGCGCAGAAGGGGGTGAATAATTTTTCCCATTTTGGCACTTTATCCAACCATGAATAAAAACGAGGAAGCACTTTTTTAAGCGTGGCGCGCAAAGCACCAAGAAGTCAAAGATCAAAAAAGGGGGCACCGTGCGAAAAAAAATTCGGGGCAAAAGTAAATTTTATCCACGCGCGAATAGCAGGCAGGCGTAGTAGAATTGGCCCCAAACGAGATACGTTGGGAGCAAGTATGAAGCTGATAGAGCAAAGAAAAATTCTTGTGGAGCGGATAGCGGCGGGCGATACGCAGGAAGCCGCCCTGATCGCGGCCGGGTTCACGCCGGATACGGTTGCCGCGCGCATGGCGCTCGACTATTTGAAGACCTCGGACGGGACGATTGCGCTCAAGCGCGCCATGATAACTAACCACCTCGGCATTGCGGAGCAGGCCGAGCGAACGGACGCGGACGTGTTAAGCGACCTGCGCATGGTGTACGGGATGTCGATTGACACGGGAGATTTGAAGACGGCCGTCAAGTGCATTGAGCTTGAGGGACGGACGCGAGGGATGTTTAAAGAAAAGGTTGAGGTCTCCGGCAAGGTCGATATTGTCAACATCATCGCGGCGGCCAGAAAGCGCGTGGCCTTGGACAACAAGCCCTCGGACGTGATCGACGTGGACGCCAAGGAGAAGGAAGAGGCCGAGATCTGGATGTAATAAAAAGCAACCCCGCACTTGCCTCGCTCAAGTACGGGGTTGCAGACCGCCTTTCATTTGTCTACTGCGTTGTGTTCAGCAGACGAAGTCATTATAGCGCATAAAAAGAAACTCCGCACTTGATTCCCTAAAGTACGGGGTTTTATACGAGACAAGCCTGTTAATCCCATGTCCTACAGGCACACGCAGTATAGCACGCAAAAAGAGACCCCGCACTCGCTTCGCTCAAGTACGGGGCCTCAACTCTCAGGCGCATGTCCGAACGGAAAGGTATCGAACCGCCCGGACACGCATATAATACACGCAAGGAGTGGCTTTGACATGAGTAATAACCCTGAATTTGAATTGGCCGAGCTTGTCGGGCGCTATGCGATGGACCCGCTCGGCTTTGCGATGATGGCGTTCCCGTGGGGAACGGACCCCCGCTACTCGCTTGTTAAGCTCAAGGAGCCTTGGGCGACGCGGTACAACTCGGAGTACGGTCCCGATGAATGGACGTGCCGGATGCTCGACGACGTAGCCGAGGGGATTAGAGAGCGCAACTTCGACGGTACGAACGCGGTCGATCCGATCCGAGTGGCGGTTGCCTCAGGTCATGGCGTAGGAAAGTCCCATACAACGGGACTTTTGCTATGGTGGCTGTTGTCGTGTCATCCGTTCTGCAAGGGGACGGTGACGGCCAACACGATGGGTCAGCTGGAGACGAAGACGTGGGCGCAGTTCGCCTCGATGAAGGAAGCCTGCATCACGGGGCATTGGTTCGACATCACGATGGCGAAGAACTCGATGAAGGCGTACCACAAAGAATACAAGGAATCGTGGTTCGTGTCTGCGCAGACCTCCAAGGAAGAGAACTCGGAAGCCTTTGCCGGGCAGCACGCGGCCAATTCCACGTCGTTCTACATCTTTGACGAAGCCTCGGGTATTCCGGACAAGATTTGGGAAGTGGCCGAAGGCGGTCTGACCGACGGCGAGCCGATGATGTTTGCGTTCGGCAACCCCACGCGAAACGTCGGGATGTTCTACAATTGCTTCCATCGAGACCGCGCGCGTTGGCTCACCTACAAGGTCGACAGTCGGGAGGCGCAGCTCACCAACAAGAAGAACATCGAGGAGTGGCGTCAGACCTACGGCGAGGACAGCGACTTCTTCAAAGTCCGTGTGTTGGGCGAGTTCCCGTCCGTGTCCACGGCGCAGTTGATCCCGACCGACGCGGTGGACGCGGCCATGTCGCGCGAGAAGCCCGGTATCAACACGCAGACCTTCACTCAGGCCATCGTTGGGCTTGACGTGGCGCGCTTCGGCGACGACGCGACGGTGCTGTGTACCCGCGCAGGACGGGACTGTGCAACGGTGCAGTGGGTGACGCTTCGAGGGGCCGACGGTCGTCAGGTCGGCGAGCGTGCGCACGCTCACGCACAGATGCTGCTCGATGACTACGGCTTTGGGCAGGTGCGCATCAACTTCGACCGGGCGGGCATCGGCGCTTCTGTCTGGGAGTATTTCCGCTACAACAACATGGATCCGCGCATCAAGGTCAACGCCGTTGACTTCGGCTCCGGCTCTCGGTGGCCGATGCGCTACCTCAACAAGCGCGCGGAGATGTGGTGCTTGATGAAGGATTGGCTTGTGAAGGAAGAGGGCGTGCTGCCCCGAGACGAGGAGCTTAAGGAACAGCTCATCGCCCCTGAGTATATGTTTACGCCGACCAAGAATCAGATTCAGCTCGAAGCGAAGAAGGACATAAAGAAGCGCTTGGGCGTGTCGCCCGACAGGGCGGACGCGCTTGCGCTAACATTCGCCGAGCCCGCCGCAGAGATCAGCGGCAAGGTGTTGGAGGCGCGCAGCAAGGCTATTCGTGCTTCCCGAGACCAAGACCCGTTCAAGGGTTTGCAGAGACGAGACCCGTTTACAGGGAGAATGCGATGATTTTCAAAACGAGAGACCACGAATATTCGTTTAAGCGCGTCAGCTTTTCTGATATGTCGGCGTATAAGGAGTTTGAGCCGCTAATCACGGCTTACCGATCCGAGGTCGGAAATAAGGACTATCTCGACGGCGTTCTGTCTCGGGATACGTACGTCGCGCTCGATGAAGCGGACAAGATGCGCTTTTATGCGATCCTTGAAGACGATGAAAAGCTCGTGGGCGTCGTGACGCTCATGTTCAACAACGTGCTGCACTCCACGATGCTGTCGGCGACGATCGAGAGCTTCTACCTGTCTCTGGAAGCGCGAAAAGGCGGCTTGGCGCGTTGGGTTCTTGAAGAGTTAAAGGGCGCGGCCAAGGAAAAGGGAGCGCCCGGCTTTTTGGTAACTGCTCCGAAAGGGTCTCGTATGGATCGTTGGATGCTGGCGCTCGGAATGTTGCCCGCGTACGTGGGCTACTACGTCTCGGGGGCTTCGGAATGATGGACGTTGCCAATCACATCGAGAGTACGCCCGCTACTTGCGTTGCGCGTATCCGAGAGGCGGTGAAGGCGCTGAAGGCGCAGTACGGGAAAGAGGATGCGAAGTTTGCCGACGCGAGCGGCCTCATTGAGCTTAAGCATGACTTCCACGCGGGCGTGTACGCAAGAACGCTCAAGGCACCTGCGGGCGTTATTTTAGCCAACGCGCTTATTAGGGTTCCTACTATCCTTATAGTGTCCGGTGATTGCACGATAACAGACACGAACGCAAGTATTAGGGTTAGTGGGTATAATGTGTTGCTAGGTGCAAAAAATCGTATGTGCATGGTTAAAACGCACAGCGAGACCTACTTCACGATGATATACGCAACGAATGCGAAAACAGTGGAAGAGGCGGAGGCTGAGTTCGCCGATCCACAGGATGAACTCCAACACTGAGGGATAAGGATGAGTGGATATGTCGCAGCGGCGGTAGCCATTGCCGGGTCGGCCGCAAGCATCTATCAGCAGAACAAGGCGTCTAAGCAGGCTGCAGCTGAGTCCAGGCGCCAACAGCAGGCCGCGGAACAGGCGCGCTTGCAGCAGGAACAGGATTTTAACCGCCAGAACCAAAACACGGCTGACATCAGCTCGCTTCTGCAGAGCAACACGCCGTCGGGCCCGGCGGGCCTTACGGGCGGTACGTATAAGCCGGGACAGCTTGGCTCAGGCGGTATGCTTGGCCGCTAAGGAGCGTTGAATGGCAGTCAACGTACAAAAACTCCGTGAGCGGTTTCGCGCACTTCAGGAGGAGCGCAATCCGTTTGAGGCGGTGTACAAACACTTGGTGGACTACATTCTGCCGACGGCGGGGCGTTTCGACAACTCGGCGTCCCGCCCGGACACGGATATGTACGACCTCATTTTTGACGCCACGGCAACGGACGCCGTGGGCGTGTTGGCCGCAGGTATGCTCTCCGGCATGACCTCGCCTGCCCGCCCTTGGTTCCGCTTGACGACGGGGGACCGTAAGCTCGACGAACGTGCGGACGTGAAGCGTTGGCTTGCGGACAGCACCGAGGCCATGCAGCGTGTGTTCCTGCAGTCCAACGTCTATCAGGCGTTGGAGCAGTGCTATCGAGAACTCGGTGTGTTCGGCACGGCCTGCATGGTCGCGCTCCCGTCAAAGCGCGATGTGATCCACCTGCACTTTATGACCGTGGGCGAGTATTGGATCGCAGAGGACTACGAGCAGCGCGTAAACACGCTGTTCCGTCGATTCAACATGACGGCGGAACAGATGGTCACTGAGTTCGGAGAGGACAAGGTGTCGCCCACCGTTCGTGAAGCGTACAACACGCCGCGCAATCGGTATAAGCAGTTCTCCGTCATCCACGCCATCTATCCGCGTGATGATTACATCAAGGGCAGCATCCTCAATACGGAAATGCCGTATGCGTCCGTGTACTTCGAGGAAACGACGAAGGACATCGACGGTTCGGACAGTATTCTGCTTGAAGAAGGATTCCGCCATTTCCCCGGCCTGTGCCCGAGATGGGAACTTCATGGCGGCAACACCTACGGCACGTCGCCCGGCATGAAGGCGCTGCGACCCGTCATGGGTCTTCAGGTCGAAGTAAAGCGTAAGGGTCAGGGCATCGACTATCAGACGAACCCGCCGATGCTCTATCCGGATACGATGGAGGACCGTCAGAGCGATTTTGCGCCGGGCGGAATTTCGTACTATGCCGCAGGCACTACGCCGCAGCAGGCTGTTCCGGCTGTGCAGGCAACCATGAATCTGCAGTATCTTACAGCAGACATCGCGGAGGTGCAGCGCCGTATCGACAGCTTCTTTTACAAGGACCTGTTCACGGCGATCATGTCCACGCCGCGCACGAACCGCACCGCCTACGAGGTCGATCAGATTGCGCAGGAGCGCATGGCGCTTCTGGGCCCCGTGCTTCAGCGCCTGAATGCGGAGTTGCTTGATCCGCTGATCGCTGCTACCTATGACTGCATGGTGGAAGCCGGTCTTATAGACCCCGCTCCGCAGGGTGTCGAAGGCATTTCCGTCACGTTTGAGTCTATTCTCGTGCAGGCGCTTCGTTCTGCGGGCATCACGGCGGAGGACCGATTCCTCACAACCGTGCAGGCTTTGGCGGCGCTTGACCCCACTGTCGTGGACAACGTGGATTTCGACGTTGTGATCCAGAACCGAGGAACGGACCAAGGCGTTGATCCGCGCATCATGCGTTCTCCTGACGAGGTAGCCAAGATCAGAGAATCGCGTATGCAGGCACAGCAACAGCAGGCGCAGATGGCGCAGGCGCAGCAGATGGCGGACGTCGCCGGAACACTTGCCAAGGTAAACCCCGACATCACGCGGGCTACCGACATCACTGCTTTGCAGGGCTATTAAGGGGAAACCCTACACATTTGTTAAAAATGGGGTATGATTACGGCAATGGATAAGGAAAACCCTTACGATCTTCGCGCCGAACTGCGGAGAGAGAAACAAAAGAAGGCGGAGGACGACCGTAAGCGGGCTGAGTTTGAACTTGCGCTCGGTGCGGTGATGGCCTCTGCTGACGGGCAAAAGGTGTTGCGCGAGATTCTTCGCCGCACTCACATTTTTGCGATCTCGCTCATGGCAGGGAACTCGGACATTACGGCGTTCCGAGAAGGGGAGCGAAACGTGGGGTTGTCTTTGTTGGGCGACATGAACGCAGTTTCGCCCGAAAAACTCGGCGCGATTATGCGCGAGGAAATTAAGGAGCACAAGAAATGACAGATCCGGTAGGCACGATTACGGAAGGAACAGGGACCGAGCCCGCTGCGGGAACGGCGCCCGCTCCCGCTGCAACCGCAGCGGGCACCGGTACTGAGCCGCAGACCACGGCGACCGATCCGCAGACCTCAACTGTGGAGCCGTCACAGGAGGGCGGTGATTCGGCGGGGGAGTCCGACAAGCAGAGTACCGACAAGGGCGCAGGGCACAAGGGTTTACTCGTAGCGGAAGACGAGTCTAAGCCGGAAGGCGATGAGCTCGGGACGCTTGGCGCTCCGGAAGGGGACTACGAAGTAAAAGCCCCCGAGGGCGGCGTTCTCGATCCTACTGTAATGGGTGAGCTCGGTGCGGTAGCCAGGGAGCTTAACCTGTCTCCGGCCGCGGTTCAAAAGCTCGTAGATAGGGTCGCTCCTGTATGGCAGAAGCAGGGCTTGGCTCATGTTGAGAAGTTCCGCAAGGAGTGGACCGAACAGAGCTTGGCCGATAAAGAATTTGGCGGCAATGGTTTTGACGCCAATATTAAGGCCGTGAACAAGGCGTATACCAAGTTCACGACTCCAGAACTCCGCACTCTTCTCGAAGAGAGCGGTTTGAATTGTCACCCGGAAGTCATCCGACATTTCTACCGTCTTTCCAAAGCAACGGAAGACGGCCGATATATCAAGGGTACGGGCAACGGGAGCATACCTTCCGGTGACATCCGCAACTTCTACAAGGGTATGAACCCTTAAGGGAAAAATAAATGGCAGATGAAAATCGTTACACTCTTGCCGAATACGCGGGTCTCGCCGGACTTAAGGGCGTAGACCTTGACGTGGTGCATACGATTGTGGACTGTATGCCGATTTTCGACAGCGCTCCGCTTATCAAGTGCAACTCCGGCACCATGCACAAGACGCAGGTCATCACGTCTTACCCCGCAGGCCAGACCCGTGGGTACAACATGGGTGTGAAGCGTGAGAAGGCTACGGCCAAGTTCGTGCAGGATACCACCTGCATGACCGAAACCTTCAACGAAATCGACCGCAAGATTGTCGCGCTCAACGGCAATTCTGCTAAGTGGCGTCAGAATCAGGATGCCGCCTTTGTTCGCGGCCTCGCAAACAAGACCGCCGAACGTATTTTCAACGCTTCGCTTAAGCGCGATCCGTTTGAATACGACGGTCTCGGCGTCCGCTACAACAAGATCGGCGACTGCGTTATCGACGCAGGCGGCACGGGCAACAACCTGACGGATATTTGGCTCGTGAACTGGAACAAGTCTTCCGTTCACCTTATCTATCCGGAAGGCGGCGTTGCCGGTCTGACGACTGAGTTTGAAGCCAACGTTGACGCCACTGACGAAAAGGGCGGCATCTTCAAGGCTGACCGTACTTGGTTCCGCTGGGATCAGGGTATTTCTGTTCCCGACCCGATGCAGGTCATTCGCGTTGCCAACGTTGACATCGACAAGGCTCTGCAGGGTGCCGATCAGGTTGATCTCGTGAACCTCTTGACGCGAGCTGTGGAACGTATCCCCGACGAAGTGTTCGCAGGATGCGCTTTCTACATGAACCGCTCTTTGCGCGCAGCTCTGCGTCTGCAGATTCAGAACCGCGCCAACGTGCAGTTCACCTTTGACAACTATGCCGGCAAGCAGGTTCCCTCCTTCGACGGCATTAAGATTCACAAGGTGCCCGATTCTGTTATCCACAACTACGCTGCGGCTAACAAGATCAAGTAAGGAGGTGACGAATGTACGACGCAAAGTTGCTCTTCTGTGAAGCCAAGGACATCAAAGGCGCAACCACTGAAACGGGCGTGATTGATCTCGGTCAGGCTTCTCCTGACCTTGGTATGACCGACGTTCCGGCTCTGGGCGTGACGGTTCAGATGACGAAGGCTTGGGCTGGTGGCTCGACCCCGAAGGTGACCTTCGAGGTCCAGCACGCTGACGACAACGGCTCCGGTTCTGCCGGTACGTTCTCTACGCTTGTGTCCACGGGCGCGATGGCCGCCGACGCTACGATGCCGGAATCGTTTGACATCCGTCTGCCGATTCAGCACAAGCGCTACCTGAAGGTGAAGGTCACTACGACCGGCACCCCGACGGCAGGTTCGGCCACCATCGGTATCACCGACGGTACGCAGAAGAATCCGTTCTACACGCGCGAAATCTAAGGCAACTTAGATTGCGGTACAATAAGGGACGACTCTTATAAGGGTTGTCCCTTATTTTTTATGGTGAATAACAATGGCTTCTGAAAAGGATATTTGCATCTACGCACTGCAACACATCGGGCAGTTTGCCGACATGGTGTCGCTCGACGAGGACAGTCAGCACGCAGCCGTAGCGAAGAAGGCGTACCCGTTTGTGCGAGACGCGATGCTTGAGCGTCATACGTGGAACTTTGCGACCGCCAAGAAGCGCCTTGCTCGAATCGAGAACGAAGAGGACGAGGTGGCGTTCCCGTTGCCTGCAGATTGTCTTCGTGTTGCGGACGTAAGCGTGCCGGACTTGTGGGGTTACGAAAAGATTGAATGGGAGGTACGTCTTATCGGAGATGTGCGGTGCGTAGTCCTTACAGGGGACTTTACCTACAGTAAGACCGAGGTCACAGTTTCGTACGTAAAACGCGTGACGAACACGGCCGCATTCTCGGCAGGGTTTGCCGATGCGCTGTCGTGGAATCTTGCCGCCGCAATCGCAGGACCTATCGTAAAGGGCGACACGGGAATTACCGTTGCGCAGAAGTTGGCGCAGTACGCGCAGGCGTTCGAGTCCAAGGCCATCTCTGTTGACGCCTCGCAGGGAAGAGAGCGTAAGCGTACGCCCTTGGCTCCGTGGCATGGAGGCTTTGGGTTCTATTACAGCAAAACGGAGTCTCGGTATCCCACGCCGATGGACGAACGAGGAGACTTTGAACTATGAGCGCGCGGGTAACGCAACTGTCGTATAACGCAGGCGTTTTGTCCGGTCTTATGGAAGGTCGTGCGGACGACACGAAGTATCAGGCCGGACTTGCTGTTTGCCGCAATGCTTTTTGCACGCCGCAGGGTCCCGTGCAGAACAGAGCGGGGTTTATGTTCGTCAATTCGACGAAGTACGCAAGCAAGAAGGCGCGCTTGATTCCGTTCACGTATTCGTCCGATCAGACCATGATTATTGAGTTGGGGGACAAGTACGCGCGATTCCACACCCAAGGGAAAACCCTAATGGGCGACGACGGACAGCCCTACGAGATTGAAACTCCGTGGGCCGCGGAAGACCTGTGGGATTTGCATTACGTGCAGAACGCCGCCGTGATGACGATCACGCACACTGCGTATGCCCCGCAAGAGCTGCAGCGGTATTCGCTTACCGATTGGCGAATCAGGCAATGCAATTTTGTCTCCACGCTGTTGCCGCCTAAATCGGTGAGCGCCAAGAGAATTACAGAGGCGAAGGGCGACTCTAACGCGGACAAGTATACGCAGAGCTACGTCGTCACGGCGCTCAACAAAGACCGTACGGAGGAAAGCGAGAAGTCAGAGTCGGTGTCTGTCGTGGCAAACCTTTACGCAACGGGTACGACCGTAGAGGTTAGTTGGGCCGCGGTTGAGGGCGCGGCGTTTTATCGCGTTTACAAGCTGCAGGGCGGTATTTACGGCTATATCGGCGAGACAGAAAACCTGTCTATCGTTGATGATAATATCGCGCCGGAGACGGGCACAACGCCGCCGTATCAGGACGATACGTTCGGTACGCCTAAAGGCATCACGAAGGTTACGGTAGTAAGCGGCGGAAGCGGCTACGTGTCATACCAAAATGGCGTTGCATACACAGGAGGCTTGCCAGATTGGGAGGAATCAAGATACGGGTTCGGCTTGGCGGCTGTGGCGTCTAGTGAAGTGTCGGAGCCTGATTTCCCGGAGCCTCCTTACGATGCTATTCGTTCCTGTGTAGATGTGGTTGATACTGAAGGAGAAGCGGGAAAAGGAGCCACCGTAGATTTTGAATTCTATACGTCAACAAGTAGAGACACTGATGTGTCTAGTAGTGATAGCGGTGGAGTTACGTACTACGCCTACACGTATGCGTACATAAAAACGGTTATCGTTACTCTTCCGGGCGAAGGGTATCAGCGTCCCACTCTGCGTATGCGTCGGGCTAAGTTTTTGAGCCGTGCTGGTATTAGCTATTACCGCTACCAGACTCCTGCCGATAATGAGTGGGCGAACAAGGACGCGGACTACTTTTACCTTGATCTGGCGACTACTTCTAAGAACGTAGATATGGACGTCTCTGATGAAACAGGTACGGGTGCCGTTCTTGTTCCGACCGTTAAAGCTGGAGCCATTGTATCTGTTCGTGTGAAGTACGCCGGAAGAGACTATACGAATCCAACTGTTACGGTTGTGTCTTCTGAAGGGTCAGGTGCGGTGTTTGAATGCGAGGTCGGCAAGGGTTCTGACAATCCGTCTGCAGTGGGGTATTTTGAACAACGGCGCGTGTTCGCCGGCTCCGCGATCAATCCGCAGCGAATCTGGCTGTCGGCAACGGGAACGGACAGTAATTTTACGTACCACCTCCCGCTGCAGGATGACGACCGAATTGCTTTTGACATTGCGTCCCGAGACTTGAATCAGATTCAGCACGTTGTTGCTTTGCAACAGCTTATCATGCTGACTTCTGCCGCAGAGTGGCGCGTATCGCCCTTAAACTCGGATGCTATTACGCCTACGTCCATTTCTGTGCGTCCGCAGTCCTACGTTGGGGCTTCGCCCGCGCAGCCTGTTCTTACGAACAACACGGTTGTGTACGTAGCGGCGCGAGGAGGACACGTACGCGAGATTTCGTATGATTACAATGCGGGCGGGTACATTTCCGGCGATTTGTCGCTTCGCGCAAACGAGCTTTTCGATGAAGCGCAGATCGTTGATTTAGCGTACTCCAAAGAACCATTTCCTGTCGTGTGGGCGGTAAGCTCTACGGGTTCTCTGCTTGGCCTTACTTACGTGCCCGAACAACAGGTGGGCGCTTGGTTTGAGTTCACGACGAGCGGTGCGTTTGAGTCTGTTTCTGTTGTGCAGGAAGGCGAAGAGGATGCCGTGTACTGTGTCGTCGCTCGTAACCTTGGCGGAAGGCGCGTTCGTTCCGTTGAGCGAATGGGTCGAAGAAGCGCGAAGGCTAAGAAGACTGATGTGTTTTTGGACATGGCGGGTCGCTACGAAGGCGTGGAAACGAGCACCGTGTCAGGCATTGATTGGCTATCCGGACTTTCCGTAACAGTTAATGCGGACGGCGTCGTGTATGAGGATATGCGCGTGTCGGATCAAGGAACGCTCGCGCTGCCGAAGGCGGCCAAGGTCATAACGGTTGGTCTCCCGTACAGCATGGAGCTACAGACTATGCCTTTGATTATGGGACTTAGCGATGGGTCTTTGGGAAAGGGTCGCGCCAAGAACGTAAGTCGAGTTTGGCTAAGGCTTAAAAATTCAGCCGTACCGGAAGCCGGAGCTTCATTCGATCGTATGCTTCAGATAAAAACTAGGACTAAAGAGATTCCGGGCACGTCTCCTGATTTGGTAAACAGCGTTGTGGAGGCCATGCCGTTGGGTTCGTGGGGCGACGACGCCGCAGTGCGCATACGTATGTCGAAGCCGCTTCCGTTTACTTTGATTTCGCATTCGGCCGATGTTTCGGTTGGAGGTTGATAATGGCAGAACAACAGACAAATCAGCTCGGCACTCCGTTGCTCGCGCTCGGCATAATCGGCGCCGTCAACTCGGGGATCAACGCCTACTTCTCGTCCAAGATGAACAAAATCCAGATGGAGTTGCAGGCAAAGATCGCCGAAGAAAATCAGCGTATGTCCGAGCTTGCCGCTCAGGACGCTTTGTATCAGTCGCAGGTAAGGATCGGTGAAATATCCCGTAAGGCGCAGCAGGTTAAGTCAAACCAGAAGGTGTCGATGGCCGCGGCGGGTATTGCCGCCGCAGGCGGCACCTACGCGGAAGTGCTAACATCCACGGACATCATGAAGGAAGAGAGCATCAACATCGAAACGATGAACGGGTACAAGGCGGCGTGGGGCTACAGAATGCAGGGGCTTAACTACGGCGCGCAGGCCGGAGCCGCTAGGGTGTCGGCGGGGTCTAGCAATCCGTTTGCGAGTGGGTTCACGGGACTTGCTTCCGGACTAACGAACGTGGCGTATCAGTACGCTTTATTTAATCGAAAGGATTAAACGATGCAAGAAATCAAAGGGCTTATGGCTACGCCCACCGTGCGGTCTGCGGGAGGATTTAGAGCGGCGGTTCCGCAGTTGGACACGACTGTTCAGAAGAACGCGAACGAAGCGCTGGCCAACGTCACGAAGTATTTTGCGCTTCGCACTCGTCAGGAAAAACAGGCCGAAGAGGACATGCTAAATGCGCGTGCGGCATCGCTCATTAACGAGTACAACCTCTACGGTAAGGATGTGCTGTATGGAAAGAACGGCGCGATGTACCAAAAGGGTACCGAAGTCGTAAGCGGCGTGGACGGTGAGTCGTGGGTTTCGTACAACCGGGGGAAGCTGCGAGAGAAGAGAGACATAATTCTTTCGTCGTTGGAGAACGATCCGCGACTGCACGACAGAGTAGCGGCCGGGCTGGAAAAGTTGGACGTTACTTTTTACAGCACGCTCGACGCTCACTTTGGACAGGAGAGCCATAACTACGTAGTCGATCAGGCTACCATCGGACTTAACAATGAGCTTTCTGCGATTACCGCAGGTGGCGTCACGCCGGACAGAGTTAAAGCCGTTAAAGGCTACATGGCAGACTTAGCACGGTTCGCCGGCAGAAACGTAAAAGACCCGACGTATGCTAAGGCATACGACAAGGAAGTAAGAACCAAAGTGTCTGCCGCCGCTAAAGACGGCATCACGCTTCTCCTCGACCGCAACGACACGACCGGAGCAGACGCTAAGTACCTTGCAGCTGTTAGCGAGGGTATGCTCGATGCGAATGATCAGCTTGCCGTTCAGAAGCAAATCACCGACAAGAAAGATGCTTTGTTTGTTTCGGATGCGGCAAGTAACGTAACGGCTATGGCCGCACAGGACAGGACGTCTACGTTTGTGGCCGCAAGAGCTGTCGCTCCACAGAGCGGTGTGCTTGACAGCTCGTTGCTGTCCGCAGCGGGACTAGACGCAGGTAAAGCTGTCGAAGACGGCTACGGGAAAAACAAAGCCGTCACGGAGTCCGTCAACGCACAGGTGATGGGCGCTCTGGTGCGTGAGTACGGATCGGCGGAGGCGGCTATCGCGGCTGCGGTGGTTGGAAAAGACACGCTAGAGGCTGCCGTACGGAGCGCTGCTGAAAAAGGGAATATCGCCGCTTGGCAGGCGGAGCTGTCACCGGAGAACAAGGGCAAGGTTACGTCTGCGGTTCGCCGCTACAGAAGCGATGCGACGAGCCGTACTGTTCCCGATGAGGCAGAGCTTAGGATGCGCGTGGTGTCGCTTCATCCGAACGCAACGCCGGATCAGGTTAACAAGATCGTTGATGAAGCCAAGACCAGATTGGTGGAAGAAACGGCTATGCGGTCGGCTCGGCAATACGCCGCGGCAAACAATGTTGTCTCCGCCCTGTCTAACGGAGAAACGCCAAAAGCGTCAGACCTCGCTGTGTTGTCTCCGGAACAGACTGTGGCGGTATCTGCGTTGAAGGCACGTCAGCGAGCCGAAAACCCGCCGTCCGACATGGCCTTTTATATGAGTATTCAGAACCCGCAGACGCTTAAGGGCATGAGCGATGCCGACTTCCTTTTGCTTGGACAAGCGAACCTCGCTCCGGAAGAATACGCTGAAGCGGCACAGAGACGAAACGCGCTAAAGGGCGTAAAGGACTTGGATAAGTTGTACGTGTCGAGAGACACGGTTAAGCCGATGGTCGAATCCTTCATGGCGTCCAAGAACCCGAAGTACAACGAGGACGACGACGGCAAGTATGTATTCAACCGAACGGTAGACCTTGTGCGTCGAAAAGTGCAGGGGGTGGCAAACGCCCGAGGCAAGGAGCTGACGAAAGCCGAGGTCGAAGAGATCGTCGGGCAGACGCTTCGCGGAGATCGTTTCTTTGTACCGCCGGGGGTTGTGAAGAGCGGCGAGTATAAGTCCGTGTATTCGCTTGAGTTTGGAGACCTGTCCGGCACAGCCAAGGACTTGGCAAAAGAAATGGCTAAGTCTATGTACGGCGATAGCTTTCCGGATGACGCATCCGCACTGTCCGCGTTCAAGGAGTTTTTACTGTTTTCTACCGAGGATTTGCCGGACAACGTGATCGCCAAAGCAAAGGCTAAATACAGCAGCGAGATCGACGTGGTGCGGGAACAATTCCAAGCGCAGGGTAAGTATCTTACGGATACGGCGGCTATTCGTATGACTCTGTATTTGCTTCAGAGAGACCCCAAATATTTTGAGCTCTTAGGAAATGAGGCCGACCCGAAGTACAATTCCGCTACGGGCGTCAGAAAGAGCGTTTTGTACGACGAAGAGTTTAGGGGCGCTGATTAACAGGGGAGCTTAGATGTTTGAGGACGACACCCTCAGTGAAATTATCAAGGCGGACGTTATGGCGTCCGTCCGAGAAAATGCGATACGGAACGTAGGGGTTAACCCTGACCAAGAGGCAGAGCTTCAGCGAAAGGCGGATACGCTCGGCATTTCACCGGCCGAGGCTCGTGTGGTCACGCCCGTAGAGCTCGACAAGATGCTCGCGGAGCGATTCGTCGCTAATCTGGATTTGCCGCTGGCTACGAGAAAGCTGCTCGCCAACGATCAGCTTTCTCGCTTGGTGGCTACTACGCCGCAGGCTTACGAGAGCTTGTCAACGGTGGATCAGCTTGTTTCCCGTTTCGGCAAGGGCCTTGCGCAGGACACCGTGTCGGACGCATACCGATACGTAGACGGGGCTGAAGAGCCGCTTGCGGCATACGACGTGGACGCGGAAGAGGGCGCTGACTTTACGTTCCTGAAGAAGTGGGCGGCGCGAGCCGATAGTCCGCTTATGCAGGACATTCAAGATAGAATCCGAGAATCGTCCTACGAGATTGCGTCCGCCAACTACGACCTTCGACAGTACGCAACACCGGCGGCAATGCAGGAGATTGCAGAGGCAGAGACCGTCGGTGAAGCGTTGGGCGTTGCGTTGAGCAACCCCGTTGACGTTATCCTCGGCACGGGCCTTGAGAGCATCGGCGCAATGGGCATGACGCTTCCCATTACGGCGGCGGCATACGCCGTGAACCCCGCTCTCGGCGCGCTGTCGATGGGCATAGCCTCCGCAGGTGTTGAGTACGGGTCGTCGTTGAATGAATCGTTGATCGAGGCGGGCGTTGATGTCACCGATCCTGCGGCGTTGCGCAAGGCATTAAACGATCCTGTTCTTATGCAGGATGCAGTTTCCAAGGCCACTAAGCGCTCTTCTGCCGTTGGGTCTTTCGACACTCTGGCAGGCTTTATTGCGCCCGTACGTCTGTCTCCTGCCACGTCCGCGATCGCGGCGGTAAAGGCGGCGAAAGGTCGCCTGACGGGAACGGGACTCACGGCAGCGCAGGCTAGAAAGGACATCGCGCGTACGCCTCTGCAGCAAGAGCTTGAGAACGTCGTCTCGCAGATGGTAGTAGGCGGCGCTCTTGGCGGCGCGGGTGAAGCCGCAGGTCAGCTCTCCGCCGAAGGCAAGATCACGTCCATAAGCGACATTGTTCTTGAATCCATCGCGGATTTGGCTACGGCTCCCATGGACGTTTTGGTGGCGCGAGCAGATGCGCGTAAGTTCGCAACGCGGGAAAAAGTCCGTGCGGTAACCGCACAACAGGATGCGCAGGTTCTCATGGAAGTTCTAGCGCAGTCCAAGACGAATGAGCTCAATCAACGCGCCCCGCAAGCGTATCAGCAATTCCTTAACGATGCTGCCGAAGGTCGCGGCATTGGCACTCTTAGCGCAAGCGTTCAAACGCTCAAGGAGTTGGGTGTGTACGAAGCGCTCCTCGAAGCCGCTCCGAATCTGCGTCCGCAGGCGGCATTGGCTGAAGCAACGGGCGGAGACTTGGACATTCGACTTGGTGACCTGTCCGCGCTTAACGACGCAAGCCCGGACGCGGCCAACAAGGTTGTGTCTGTCGTCCGTACAAAACCGGACGGCATGTCGCTTCTCGAAGCGCAGGAGTTCGATGCCGAAGCGGGCGCACAACTTTCTGAAACGGCACAGCGCTTGATGCAGGAAGAAGCCGACGCTATGGTCGTGGACGCGGGGCTGCGTAGTCAGGTTAACCGTGCGGCAAAGGAAATTGAGCGTGCGGCTAATGCGTATTTTGATCCTGAGCAGGCTAAGGCAGCGACGACGCTTCAGAAGTCGATCATCTACAGCCTGTCCAAGCGTCTGGGCATTGCTCCGAAGGACTTGCTCACGCTCAACGGGAACAAGCTGACGTTTGACATTGCCGCTCGAATGCACGGTCTTAAGGGCGTTCGCGGGCGGTACGCCCCCGGAACCAACACCGTGCAGGTGTTCAAAACGGGCGACGTGCGTACTTTCACGCACGAGATGGCGCATTTCTGGCTTGAGTCTTTGGCCTCGATCGCGCAGGGTCTCTATGCAAACGGGACGCAGGCTACGCCCGAGATGCAGATGACGCTTGACGCTCTCGATGGGGTCATCACTTGGCTCGGCGGCAAGGGCGACACGGCGCAGGCGCGTTTGGAAGATTTCCGCTCGTTCGGCGGAGACAAGTTGAAAAACGCGCATGAAAAATTTGCCGAAGGTTTTGAGACATACATCACGAAAGGTGAAGCGCCGTCCATGTCTTTGGTACGCGCCTTCGAGATGATGAAACAGTGGATCAAGGATTCGTGGAAGTTCTTCGGCATTACGCGAGAAGAGCTGAGTCCTGAAGTGCTCGGCTTTTACGACACGCTGTTCTTTGCCGATCAGGAGGCGGCCAATGCCGCCGCCGGGTCGTATCGCTTGTCCAAGGAGCGCTCCGCAATTCTCAAGGAGTCGTTGACCCCCGAAGAATATGCGGCGTACATGAGCGCGCAGGAAGCATACATCGGCGAGGCATCCACCGAGGTGGGCGTTGCCGTAGCGGAGAACAAAAAGTTAATCAATTCCAGACGCGAAAGAGAGGCCAGAGGAATTGAGGCTGAATATAAAAACATTCTGAAGGAAGAGACGGAGAAGGTTCGCGCCTCGCGCCCGTACCAAACGCTCGCGGCGTTGACGGCCTCAAAGAACAGAGAGGACGGCATTCACTTCAAGATCGAAGCCGCTTCTGCAAAGGCCATGCTTACACCCGAAGCGTACGAGTTCGCTTTGGCCCGTGGTTGGCTCCGTCGTCAGGGGCAGAATATGCTGTCGGCCGCTGACGCCGCCGAACTGCTCGGGTACACGACTCCGCAGGAGCTTGTTGACGAAGCCATTTCTGCGTTCAACACTCCGCCCGAGACGCTTGCAAAGCCGAACGCCGATAAGATTTTCGTGGAAATTTACGGTGAAGCCGCCACGCCCGCGGGCATTGCGCGCTTGGCTACGAACGCCGTTTACAACGGAACTCGAATCTTGATGCTCGCTACGGAGTTTAAGGCGCTCAAAAAGATCAACAGTCCCGTTCGCTCGCTCGTGTCTGCGACCAGAGCGTTTGCCAAGGACATTCTGTCCGGCCGCAAGGCGCTTTCGCTCAAGCCCAGAAAGTATCAGCAGGCCGCTGTTCGTGCGAGAAAGGCGGCGGATCGTGCTCTTGCCAAGGGCAATTTAGAGGTGGCCGCCGAGTATACGCGCGCCGAAATGCTGCAGACTGCGATGGCAAACGCTGCGGCGCGCACGTTAAAGCGCATCGACCAATTCCACAAGCGTCTTAAGAACGCCACCAAGAGCAAAACCATTGACTTTGCGCACCGCGACCAACTCATAAACATCGCCGTGCAGTATGGCTTTATTTCCTCAAAGCGTCTTAAGACTGTTGCCGCACCGTCCTTGTCTGAGTTTCTGAAGGCCAACGGGTATGACGCGGAGCTCGGCATGGACAGCGTTCCGACAGGCGTTACGGCGGACGACCTCACGGTCGAGCAGTACGAGCAGATGATGGACGTTGTGGATATGCTCATCGCTCGTGGAAGAGCAAAGCGTACGGCGGACAAGTCGCAGGCCAAGGGTTCCGTAAACCAGAGAAAGGTTGAGCTGAACAACACGGCCAAGGCCAGCGCTGAAAGCATGGGCCGTGAGGCTCGCAAGGCCGTAGTCACAGAAACCCGTCCGTGGATGAAGGCCAAGGACACGTTCGTTGGTTTCTTCCATACGCACATCAAAATGTCAACGTGGGCGCGTATCCTCGACGGCAACAAGTTCGGTGCTTGGTTCGAGTACATCATCAAGCCCGCAAACAAGTTGTCCGACAAGGAGACGAAGTGGAACTCCGAGTTGACGAAGAAGCTCGACGACATTCTCCAGCCGTTCTTCGAGGGAAACCCCAACGGCGATTGGGTCGAGATCGACGGCGTTCGCTACAACCTTCAGCAGCGCTTCGTCATCGCGCTCAACGCGGGCAACGAGGTGAACCTGCAGCGCGTCATGGACGGCAACGGGTTTACGCGGGAACAGATCGGAAAGATCATGGCGTCCTTGACCGACGGACAGCTTGCCGCTGTACAGCGTATCTGGGATTTGTTCGAATCGCTTCGTCCCGAGATCGCAAAGCTTGAATACAAGCTAAACGGTAAAGAGCCGAATTGGACGGAGCCCGTACCCATCGAGGTGGAGCGTCCTGACGGCAGTAAGGTCACGCTTCGCGGCGGTCACTATCCGATAACCTACGACTACACGTCCCCGGGCGCGGCGTCGTCGGCCATTGCTCGTGATATGGAGAATGCGGAGAAAGCGGCGCTTGAGGGCGGACACACGGGAACCACGACAACCCGCACGTACACGAAGGACAGAAGCGACAAGGGCTTGGGTATCCCCGTAAGCACGGCGTTGGAGCCCCTGTTCTCGAAGCTGCAGGAAGTCGTGCATGACCTTACGTGGCGTGAGTTCTTGCTCGATATGCAGAGACTTCGTGCAGACTCCAAGGCAGAGGACGGGACCGTGATTCCCGGCATTACGTCCACGATCTCGGCATACTACGGTGCATCGGCCGCCAAGCAGTTTGACGCATGGCTTCAGAACATCGCATACGGGAACAGACGGCCCCCGTCCGGCTCCCTCGATCAGTTCGCAAGCCGATTGCGCAGAGGCGTGTCGATCTCCGGCCTTGGCTTCAACATCGTGTCGGCGGCAGTACAGATCACGGGCTTGATCCCTGCGATGACCCGTTTGGGTGTGGGCGGAGTGGCTTCGGCTGTGTCCGACTACTTCGGCAATGTACGGGATAACACCGTATCCATTGCCGCAAAGTCTGACTTCATGGCGAACCGTGCGCGTACGTTCCTGCGAGAACTCGATGAGATCAACAACCGAATCGAGGGCGGGCAGAGCAAAGCGGCCAAGGCGCTTCGCGGACTTCAGGATTCGGCCTATGTGTTTATGGCGTTTGTCCAGAACCACGTCGATCGTATCGTTTGGCTTGGAGCGTACAAGAAGGCAACGCTCGAAGGTCTGAGTGAAGAAGACTGCGTGGCACGAGCCGATCAGACGGTGAGAGACACGCAGGGCACCGGTCTGCTTGCGGATATGTCCGCCGCGGAAATGGGTTCTCTGGCAAAGCTCTTCACGTCGTTCTACTCGTTTATGAACACGGCGTACAATCTGAACGCGGCTGCGCTCTTAGGCGAGAAGGATCGGTACAAGGCGGCGGGCAACATCCTGACCGTATCGGTAGCCTTGCCTATTATCGAAGGTTTTCTCCGTGCGGCTCTGGCTCCCGGAAGCGATGACGACGATGACAAGGAGTGGACGAAGTACGCGCGCGAAGCCGCAGGCAACGTCGTGAACTTCAACCTCGGTCTTCTCGTGTTCACGCGAGAGATGTCGAGCATGGCGGGCAATTTCGTTGCGGGAGAACCCGTGTTCACTTGGCGCGGTCCGTCGAGCCTTCGCGTGATCTCGGACGTCGGACAGGTCATCAGTCAGTCTGCGCGGGGCGAGTTCGACAAGGCTTTGGTCAAGTCGATCGTCAACGCGGCGGGCGCTACGTTCGCTTTGCCTGCGGCGCAGGTCAACCGAGCCATCGACGGTTTCGATGCGTTGATCGTCGAAGAGAAGACGAACGACCCGACTGTTCTGATCCGAGGCTACAAGGAAAACTAAAATAGAGTAGAATCTCCCCTAGGGTTAACCATAACACTAGGGGAATTTTTCATGTCTATGCCTGACGCGGGACGCCGGTCTTCCGTCTATGTCGGCACGGGATCGGTACGCGAGTTCTCCTTCGCCTTTAAGATTTTTGCGGAGGAGCAGGTAGCCGTATACCGTTTGCGCGATGGAGCGGAGCAAGAAGAGCTAGTCCCCACCACCGAATACTCCGTGTCGCTTGAGGAAATCGGCGGCACGGTTGCTTTCACGACGGCTCCCGCACAGGGAGACAAGATCGTTATTGTCTCTGCGATTGAATACACGCAGGGCCTCGGCCTCAACAACTTCGGTGCGTTCAACCCGAGCGACCTTACCGATGCTTGGGATAAGAACACGGCGCTCATTCAGCAGGTAGCTGACATGGCCGAGCGATCCGTGCAGATGCCGAACACGTCTTCGGAGAATCCCGAAGCGTTTACCAAGTCGCTGTTCGCCGCGCGTGATGAAGCTGTTTCTGCCGCAGGCGTTGCAAGCGGAGCCGCTTCTGCCGCAGGCAGCTCGGCTTCTTCGGCCGCATCCTCTGCCGCTTCTGCCGCTGCGTCGGCGGAAAGCGCCGGAACGTCCGAAACGAACGCCAAGGCTTCTGAGACGAACGCCAAGGCTTCTGAGACGAATGCCAAGACTTCTGAGACGAACGCCAAGACTTCTGAGACGAACGCCAAGACTTCTGAGACGAACGCC
>ENA-ORTI01000543-ORTI01000543.1-human-gut-metagenome-genome-assembly--contig:-NODE-543-length-44963-cov-6.267636_pt1 | contig 44963 bp, 36 predicted proteins | sample MGYA00242071_ERZ509191 | MGnify/ENA primary metagenome ERZ509191 (study PRJEB26280, sample SAMEA2338832) | human gut metagenome | biome: human gut; feature: human-associated habitat; material: faeces...
CAGGGAGGTACAAGCGTATTGACTGAAGTTCCGGAAATGTTCGGTGCAGAAACAATCCTGATGAACCGTTGTAAAAACGAAGAGCTGTTTGAACAGACTGTCCATCTGATTAATGACTTCAAAGAATACTTCCTGTCACATGGAGAGCCTGTAGGTGAAAATCCTTCTCCGGGCAACAAAGCCGGTGGTATCTCTACTCTGGAAGAAAAAGCACTGGGATGTACCCAGAAATGTGGAAAGAGTTATGTATCCGGCGTAATGCCTTACGGCGAACGTTTACAGAAAAAAGGACTCAACCTGCTTTCTGCTCCGGGCAATGACCTGGTTGCAGCCACTACTCTTGCAGCAAGTGGATGTCACATGGTACTTTTCACCACCGGACGCGGTACTCCTTTCGGCACTTTTGTTCCGACCATGAAGATTTCCACCAATTCAACCCTGGCTAAAAACAAACCGGGATGGATTGACTTCAACGCCGGTGTGATCGTAGAAAACGAACCGATGGAAAAGACTTGTGAACGCTTCATTGATTATATCATCAAAGTGGCAAGCGGTGAATTCGTAAACAACGAAAAGAAAGGCTATCGCGAAATTGCTATCTTTAAAACAGGGGTAACCTTGTAAACAGGTCGCTATCTGATACAACAAATATATCGAAGATAAAAGATACATTGTTAAAACAATAGAGTTGCTATCCCGTTCAACTTATCATTGAGTGAAGGATAGCAACTCTTTTTTTGTTATACCATATCATCGCCTGTTTTCTTAAACGTAACGCGGATTGTTTTATGGAAAGGAATAAAACGAGAAATCACAGCTATGACAACAGATATAACCAACAAATAACCCAGAATCTCTTTCAGTGCCAGCAACAGGCTTTGTTGTTGTAACGTATTATATAAGGAGTTGGTTGCCAACTGCGCAGCCTCATCATACGGATGTCCCTGTGTCATCGCATTGTTCAGCGACTGGCTATAGCGTGTTGACGACAATGGATCAGTAGCAGTTATAGTCTCCGACAAAGAATACATATATTTTTGTTGCAGTCGGTACAGTACATTACTATAAAAAGAAGTCGCCATGATAGGTGCCAGCACGGAACGGAAAATAATCAGGAAGAAAGCATTCGACAATAAGTATTTCGGATTCAAGTCTTCCACGGCAAATAGGGCAAAAGCAATAATCAAAGTCAACATACCCAAACCACGAAAGAAGATAGGCAGGTAGAGCATCTCATACGTACTATCCGGAGAAATGCCAAAATACAAAATGGCAAAGAAAATCACAAAGCAACTCATTCCTCCCGCTATCAGAAAACGGAAACGCCACCGTTGCCAGCGAAACCACCAAAAACAAATAAAGGCGCCGACTACATATCCCGGAAGCAAATAAATATAAAGAGAATAGGTATGCGTAGTATCTACTTTCAGAATAACAGTCAGATAGTTAGTCAGCAAAGTGGTTGATGTACTGAAAAACATCACGAGCATCATATAAAAATAGCCCACAATTGCTTTGGGTTGGAACAAAGGAGCCAGACTTACATAAGGATTCTCCAAACGGCTCTGATACCAGATGAACAGCGCAATCAGCATAGGTGCTATTACAATATAAATACATATCTTACCGGAAGCCATCCAATCGAGCACTTTGCCATAATTGATAACGTACATCAACATCAGCAACCCGGCCGAAATAACAAACATCTCACGGATATGCAGATCAGACCATGCGACAGCTTTTATGGGACGATTATGCCGGAAACAGATGATAACAAACAGAATGGAAATCAAGATCAATACCATCATAAAGTAGTACATATACTTCCAGTTATAATGATACGCCAGTAAAGCCGTTACCAGCATCGAAGCTTGTCCCCCACCGTAAACCAACGGATAAAAATAAGAATAGAACTCGCTACGCACATTCTTCGGACTGAAAATCTTCTGGGCATAACGAATAAACCACAACATAAGAAACCCTTTCAAGAAACCGACAGCAAAACTACAGACAATCAAAATATCTGCGTTTTGCGTACGTGCACAAACCCAACTCAAGAAGAATTGCAGTACTAAATCAATCAATAACAGAGATTTCACGGAAAAGGCTGCCAACACCTTAGGAATAATCGGGTATGCGATAGCCATACCTGCCGAAGCAGCGTAATACCCCATCGTAATATCTTCCGAATTAGTACCCAGCGTGTTCGACACTTCCAGCATACTGCCTGTATACGAGCCATTGAGCATAGTGACCGGAAGAATCACGATGAAAATGCTGATAAGTCCAAGCCAATCGGGCACCCATTGACGAACAGGTGCCTCCAATTCCTTCATGGTAATCATTTGCGTAAAGCTTCTGTTTCCACCATCATCCCGGCTCTCAACTGTGCCATTTCTTCCGGAGAAACATCTTCCAAGTCGATACGCACAGGGATTCGCTGCTGCACCTTTACAAAATTGCCGGCAGAATTATCTGTAGGAACCAAGGAATATTTAGACCCGGTTGCCTCGGAAATTGCAGTGACTTCCCCGTGAAAAATCTTTCCGGGCACTGCGTCTACTTTAATACGCACCTGCTGGCCAATATAGATATTAGCAATCTGCGTTTCTTTATAATTAGCGGTAATCCACTTGTCCTTGTTACGCACCAAATAAGAAATAGTCTGTCCGGTCTGCACATATTGACCGGGTTCAAGCGTACGCCTACCCATATATCCATCATAAGGAGCAGTGAGAACCGTATAAGACAGATTCAGCTTAGCCAAATCCAGGTCTGCTTCTTTACGCAAAATGGCAGCCTCCGTACCGGTTGTTTTCTTACTTGTCTCCGCATATTGTGATAATGCCGCCTGTTTCTGTGCAACTAATGCCTGATAACGTGCCTTTGCTGCCTCATAAGCAGCTTTCGCTTGCTCATACTGCTGTTCCGGAACAGATTCTTCTTTCAACAAACGTTCAAAACGATGATAATCCTGTTTCAATTGCCAAAGTTTCGCTTTCGCTTCAGCGATGTTGGCATCCTGTACGGCAATATTCGTATGGGAAGTTTCAATACCCGAATGAAGAACATCCTGCGAGCCATGTGCATCCAACAATGCAGCTTCCGCTTCCTTTACCTTAATCTGATATTCACGATTGTCAAGCACCAGCAGAGTATCTCCCTGATGGACATATTGATGTTCCTTAAAACGAACCTCCTTGATATAACCCGAAGCCCGGACATTCAAAGGAGCTACATATTGATCTACAAAAGCATCATTAGTCACTTCGTAATTCACATAACGCCAGAAGTAATTAGCAGTCCACCAAAGTCCGGAGACAGCCAAACAGACACATACTAAATTTAAAACGATATTACGAACTCTTACTTTTTTCAGTTTCTTCTGTTTTTCTTTCCATTCAATTGCCATATCTGTTCTGTTTATTAAAGACGTCCACAAGCCTTCTGAAGTTGATAATAAGTATAAATCACACGAGTGCGTGCAGTGACCAACTGCAATTCCACATTCAAACGGACGGAATTCGCATCAAGTAAATCAGTCAGGATAGCCAGTTGATTCAGATAACGATTCTGCATAATACGGTAATTTTCTTCCGCTTGCCGGACAGACAGTTTTAGAGCCTCTACCCTCTGCAACGCTTCCCTGTGGCGTAAAAATGCCGAACGTACATCCATGCGGATTCCCTGCATTTTCTGTTCTTCTTCATTCTTCCGCAAAGACACCATCAGTTTGCTCTCTTTTACTTTATGATTGTTCTTGTACAGTGAAGATAAAGGATAGGAAACCGATACTCCCACATTCCAGTTATTGTTATACATATCCGCCAATGTACGTGAAACGGGACGTGCCAATGTATTCGATGCATATAGCGACACACTGGGAAGAGATAAGGATTGGGCAGAACGGATTTCATTCCTTGCCAATTCTGTCTGTGCGCGAAGCAGCCTCATCGCCGGATCATTTTCATACGCCTGAACAATATAGTCATCATAGGACTGCAAAGCAACTGCCTGATAGAGAATGGTTGTATCCGGTTGTAATAACAAGTTCTCATCCTGCCCCAACAAGATATTGAGTTGCTGCGATACAAGCGCAATGCTATTTTCCGCTTCCTCCAAAGACAGTCGGTCATTAGTCAGCTGCATTTCGCTCCGCAATACATCATTATTGGTAATCAGCCCCTCTTTTTTCATTCGCCGGATATCGCGTAACCGGAGTTCCGACTCTTCAATATTCCGTGTCAGTATCTCATGCTGCTTAAACAGACTAAACAAGTTCATATACTGATTGAGTAACCGTAACTTTATTTCCGCCTCATCGGTCAACGTTTGTAGTTCGGCAACTTGTTTTTCTATATCCGCTTTATGAATAGCACTTCGGATTTTACCACCCTGATAGAGAGGCTGTGCCAGATCAATCGCATAATTTTGTGACCAGTCCGGTGCTTCCGGATATGAAGGATCGGATAATCCCCGTTCCCAAACAACAGGCTGCCCTACAAATCCCCCTTTCAGTCCGATCTGCAGTTCCGGTAACTGTGCAGACCGTGCGGTCCGTATCCGCTCCTGCGCCATAGATTCTTTCATTACATCCGCCTGAAGTTGCAGACTATGCTGTACCCCCCGTTCAAAAAGCTGATCGATAGTGAGAAACAAAGAATCCGTTTGTGCATTTATGGATTGAGCAGCCAAAAACAGGCTAGATAAAACCGCCCCATACTTCTTATACATTTTCAAGTACATCGCATACACTCTTTAATTCAGACAACATAGTTTCAATGCTCTCTATACCAACAATTTTTTCTGCATATACATAAACCTGATCGAGAATCGGACGAATCTGTTCTTTAAATTCTTCCCCTTCGGGAGTCAGGAACACCAGTTTATTACGACGGTCGGCAAGATCTTCTTTCCGATGAACATACCCTTTCTTTTCCAGATTATTCATCAAATTGGTGAGACATGCCTTATCTTTTGCAATGCGTTCCGCCAATATCTGCTGACTAATTCCCTGCTCATGCCATAAACTACTTAATACCTGAAGCATCTCAAACGTAATACCCGCATTATTTTTTCTCAATGTCCGTTGCATAGACCGGCGAAAAGCCATACGGGTACGAACAATCTGCAACATGAGTTCTCTAAACTCTGCTCCTTCTCTCATTTTCTATACTCTTTTTACCTGTTTCGTTTCGGCGGCAAAGTTAGGTATTTCCTCCGAATTAGTCAAACGTTTGACTAATTTCATTTTCAAACCCTCTTTATATAATTTCTGACTATTCGTTCATTCACCCATTAAACAACTGTATATTAACGCCTTATCATACCATTCAAATATTTATCATTAAAATATTCAGGCAAAAAGTTTGTTCATCTGAAATCTTTTATTTTACTTTGTATCACAAAGTACTTTTTATATGGATAAAGATAAAGCATTAGAATCGGTAAATGAGATAAAAGAGTTGATGGAAAAGTCGTCCAAGTTTATCTCTCTAAGTGGTCTCGCTGCAATCATGGCGGGCATTTACGCATTAGCTGGCGCATACATCGCTACACAAGTTATTACCCCGGGCACACATTTAATTGTTGCTCTCGAACTAATGGTTATTATAGCTTCGCTCGTATTGGTAGCAGCTGCGGTCACCGCCTGCATCCTGTCCTATTATAAATCCAAGAAGACAGGACAGAAATTTTTCAGCCGCCTCACCTACCGGGCATTGTGGAACTTTTCTCTTCCGATGCTGACCGGAGGTGTTTTATGCATCTCCATCATGATGCATGAGTATTATGACATCCTGGCTTCCGTCATGCTTTTATTTTACGGACTAGCACTGGTCAACGTATCCAAGTTCACTTACTCCAGTATCGTATGGTTAGGATATGCTTTCATTTGCCTGGGAGTCGTAGATTGTTTTTGGGAAGGTCATTCACTGCTGTTCTGGACCATCGGTTTCGGCGGTTTCCATATTCTTTATGGCATATTGTTCTATTTACACTACGAAAGAAAGAGATCATAAATGATAGAAGCATTCCAATATATTAATAAAGCATTCGAAAGCAAGGTCCGGCTCGGTATCATGGCTATTCTGATGGTAAATGAGGAAGCCGACTTCAATTTTCTGAAAGAGCAGCTCTCTCTGACAGACGGCAATCTTGCCAGCCATACCCGTTCCCTGGAAGAACTGGGATATATCGTATGTAACAAAAGTTTTGTTGGACGAAAGCCACGAACTGTTTTTCAAGCAACCCCGCAAGGCAGAGAAGCTTTCAAATCTCATATTGAAGCTTTAGAGAAATTTCTAAAATCAAAATAAATAATTCATCAAAACACTACTGGCTTATGGACGGTTTCAATGAAAATTCAAATGAGCAACAGGTGCAGCAACCTATGGGATGTCTCCACCGTTTCTCCAAAACAATCAAGGTTGTCATCATCGGATTATTAATTCTTCTCCTGATGATACCGATGTTCATGATTGAAAATCTTATTTCCGAACGGGGACGAACCCAGGAAGAAGCTATCGACGAGGTAAGTGAAAAATGGAGTCTGGCACAGACCATCACGGGCCCCTACCTGAATCTCCAGTATCCGGTCGTCATTGAAAATAACGGCGAGAAGAAGGTTTCTATCAAAGACCTGATACTTTTTCCCGATGAGCTTATGGTCAGCGGACAACTAAAGACTGAAATTCTGAAAAGAAGTATCTACGAGGTCAATGTATATCAATCGGAACTGACATTGAAAGGGTCATTCAGTTCGGAAGAATTGAAAAAGAGCAGAATAGATATGGAACAGCTGCAGTTTGACAGGGCAGCTATTTGCCTGAATCTGACCGATATGCGTGGCATCAGCGAACAAATCAGCATCACTTTGGGAGATTCAGTTTACATCTTCGAGCCGGGTATGGACAACAGAGGCATAGATAATACCGGAGTTCATGCGATCGCTAATTTGTCGGAATTGAAGCAGAATAAAAAACTCCCTTATGAAATAAAAATCAAACTGAAAGGTTCACAGTCACTCAACTTTATTCCGTTGGGTAAAACAACCCGTGTAGATCTGAAAGCCAACTGGAATACACCGAGCTTTACCGGAAACTATCTGCCTAACAACCGGAATATTACGGAGAAGGAATTTTCCGCGCAATGGCAGGTTTTAAACTTGAATCGGAATTATTCGCAGGTGATGGCTGACTACAACACCTCGAACATCAAAGATATTGAAAACTCCAGTTTCGGTGTGAATTTCAAAATTCCGGTGGAACAGTACCAGCAGTCCATGCGCTCCGCAAAGTATGCCATTCTGATTATCCTACTGACTTTCGGAGTGATCTTCTTCACTGAAATCATGAACAAGACCCGTATTCATGCCTTGCAGTATTTATTGGTAGGACTAGCTCTCTGTCTATTCTACAGCCTGCTCCTCTCTTTCTCCGAGCACGTCGGTTTCAACCCGGCCTATTTGTTATCTTCTGCACTGACTATTATACTGGTAGGCGGCTATATGTTCGGAATTACCAAGAAAAAGAAACCATCATTAATCATGTCCGGCCTATTGGCTATACTCTATATTTATATCTTTGTTCTTATCCAGCTGGAGACTTTCGCATTATTGGCAGGCAGCTTAGGACTGTTTATCATTCTGGCAATAGTGATGTATTTTTCAAAGAAAATAGACTGGTTTAATGAATAATCGGCTTTTCTTCTGAAACACTTGACAAATGGCTTTTTATTTTGTATCTTTGAGAAAACAAAAGCAATAAGAGAAATGAAAAATCTAGGAAAAATAGAGACATAAAGGACCTTTAAACTGATACATTTTAGTATTAATACAGATATATCATAGGGCAATGATCTAACGATCATTGCCCTATTTTGTTTATATTTTTACTTAACTCATTCTATAGAATCTCTAAAAATACTCAAAATAGTTTTTAATAAACTCTGATACCGTTTATAATAAACTATCAAAAAGTTTATTATAAACCGAAAGTACGTTTATTAAGAACGTAGTCTTTAATTGTAAAAATTGACAAACACGTTTTCATACAATAGGAGGTTATAAATAAGCCGTTCATTCATACAGTAACATAAACAAACAAAATTCTTTATTTCATCCAAACGATTGAACTTCCTTCACTCACTACACACTAAAATGTTTTCTTCAAATATATCATATCCACCAACTGCACACCATCCTCATACATCGGATGATCGTAGTTGTCAGTAAAGAAATTCTTTATCCGGTGAGAAACCGTGAAACCACAGTGTTCATAAAAAGATCTGGAAGAAGGTACATCGCCTGTACCCACTAACATTTCAGAACACTTTCCCTGATAATATTCAAATAAAAATTCGATTAAACGTTTTCCGTACCCCTGCCGTTGAAAGAAAGGAACGGTAGCAATATTCTTGATTTCATAAATACCTTCCCCTTCACGAGTCACTACACAAAGAGCTTTCAATCCGTTATCATAAAGAACGAACATATCGCCGCGCTCCAAATACCGGTCAATCATACTTTCCTGTTCATCAGCCAAGAGTAATAATTCGAGAAATTCTTTTTTATCTGAAGTTACTAGCTTTATCTCCATATTATCTATTTTATCATAAAATAAAAATGTTACCGACTCATTTGTCTGTGGTCCAAAATAGTATCCATATTCTCCAAAGCCCATCCCACCAGTCCTTCAATATGAGGAATCAAAGTGCCACCCGTATCTGTCAGACAATACTCCACACGGGGAGGTACTTCAGCATATACTTTCCGTTCAACCAATCCATCTGATTCCAGAGTACGCAATGTTACAGTCAACATTCTTTGTGAAACATCTTCTATCGTTTTATGAATATCACTAAAACGCATGGTGCCGTTTGCGTTCAGCGTAATAAGCACCAGCATCGACCACTTGTCTCCCAAGCGGCTAAGCACATCTCTTATCGGACAATTTCCTATCGGATGAAAGTTTTTCATTCTTTAACGTTTTGTATTTTATTGAGTTCCAACAATAGTTACCTCTATGTAACTTCCTTATTTTCAAGTACGTTATTGCATTTCTCAAACTAGAAAGATACATTTGCATCACAAAAGTAATAAACTTACTAATAATAACTATTGTTTCATTTAAATAATTATGATTATGGCAAAGAAAGTTGCAGTTTTAGCAGTGAATCCGGTAAATGGTTGTGGATTATTCCAATATTTGGAAGCGTTTTTCGAGAATGGCATTTCATATAAAGTATTTGCCGTATCGGATACGAAGGAGATTAAAACAAATTCAGAAATCAGCCTGACAGCAGACGATGTGATCACTAATTTGAAGGGACACGAAGATGAATTCGATGCACTCGTTTTCTCTTGTGGGGATGCAGTACCTGTATTTCAGCAGAATGCCGATAAACCCTATAACGTAGATTTGATGCAAGTCATTAAAACTTTCGGAGATAAAGGGAAAATGATGATCGGACATTGTGCCGGTGCAATGATGTTTGACTTTACCGGAATTACCAAAGGGAAGAAAGTAGCAGTTCACCCATTAGCTAAACCAGCTATTCAAAACGGAACAGCTACCGATAAGAAATCAGAGATAGATGGCAACTTTTTTACTGCTCAAGATGAAAACACCATTTGGACAATGATGCCACAGGTTATCGAAGCATTAAAATAATGTTTGCAACGTAGATATAAAACAATAAATATAAACATTATTATATTAATCTACGCATCCGAAGATGAAAAAGCACGTTCCTTTAAAAGCAACAGTGTGTTTCTCGGTGTACAACGGGTCGTTTCTTTTAAAGGAACGACCCGTTGGTTTTAAAGGAAAAATGTACATTTATTGCGCATTAATAATCAATCACTTACAGATTCAAAAAATTCAATGACCGACTAACTTCCCCAATCATTATTCAATTCAATAAATCCGCACAAGTGTTCACTCCTTTATTTCTCAAATGATTATTGTTAGTTAACTAAAATCCAAGAGAAATATCATATATCACATTCTCTTTTCGTACCAAAAAAAAGAAAAACGGAACATTACAAAAAATCTGAAACAGCGTTCATCATTTTTTAAAAGTCCGTATATTAGCAGCTTGAAGACTTGAAAGAGATAAACAGCATACTCCTTCCGAGTTTAAATAACCAAACAAGATGCCTAAAACAATATGATTAGAGAAAGAGAGAATTACAATGCATTTTTACTTCATTTTTTAGAAAGACTGAATAGCTGTGACTCTATTGAGAAAAAAATCACAGAATCACTTACGGATATTTGCGAATACTATGGCTTTAAAAGAGGATTCATTTATCAAACTGACGGATTTCGCTACTTCTATCTAAAGGAAACTGTCGGAAATAACGACAACGTTTTGCGACAACGTTTTGAAATCAGCGAAATGACCAATCAACATGTTGTCCGTGCAAATGGAAAGAACAAACCTTTTTATGCTTGCAGAAACCAAAATACTTCTTGGGATGATGTAGACATCGTGGATTTCTATAAAGTCGATTCATTACTAATCCGGCAAATTCAAGACTCCGAAGGAAAAATTATCGGATTCATCGGATTTGGAGACAGAGAACATGCAATATCTTTCACCGATGAAGAACTGCAAATGATTCATCTCATTTTAGGCTCCCTCTCCAAGGAAATAGCAGTGCGGGAATATAAAGAAAGAGAAGTACGGGCGAGCAAGACGTTAAGCAGCATCATGAATAATATGGGGGTTGACATCTACGTAAACTCTTTTGATTCCCATGATATGCTATATGCCAATGAATCTATGGCCGCTCCTTATGGAGGTATCGAACACTTTGAAGGAAAAAAATGCTGGCAGGCTCTATATAAAGATAAAACCGGAGAATGTGAGTTTTGTCCTAAGAAACATTTGATAGATGAAAACGGGCTGCCAACCAAGGTATATTCCTGGGATTACCAACGCCCGTTCGACAAATGTTGGTTCCGGGTATTCAGTGCAGCATTTGCCTGGATAGACGGACAGATGGCACACGTGATTACCAGCGTTGATATTGACCACCAAAAAAACAATAGAAGAAGAACTAAGGATAGCCAAAGAAAAAGCGGAAAACCTGGACCGCTTAAAATCAGCCTTCCTCGCCAATATGAGTCATGAAATCCGTACTCCGCTCAATGCGATTGTCGGCTTTGCCAGTTTACTGGTCGAATCGGATGACAAAAAGGAACGCCAGGATTATGTCGATATCATGCAAGAAAACACCGAACTTCTTTTACAACTGATATCCGACATTCTCGACTTATCAAAAATAGAAGCCGGAACACTCGACTTCACCATGGATTATCTGGACATCAAGAGCTTCTGTGAAGATATCATACGCAATTATGATATAAAAGAAGATAAGCCGGTACCTGTATTACTAGCCCCCACCCTACCCAATTTTTATATCTATACTGACAAGAAACGTCTGATGCAGGTTATCACAAACTTTATCAACAATGCCCTCAAATTTACAAATAAGGGACAGATTCTTCTTGAATATCATCTGAAAGAAGATACCTGTGAAATTGAATTTTCCGTAGCTGATACAGGAATGGGGATTGAACCGGACAAAGTAGACCGGGTATTCGACCGCTTTGTGAAACTCAATTCATTCTCAAAAGGCACAGGCTTAGGGCTGTCTATTTGCAGGAGCATTATCGAACATCTCGGCGGCACTATTGGAGTGGAATCCGAGATGGGAACCGGCTCGCGTTTTTGGTTTACTCATCCCTACCAAAGCGTATCCCTATAAAATTGAATAAAAAGCCCGTTAATCAGAAAAAGACCTGAAGTCTTTTTTTCATTCATTTTTTATGGTCAAAATCAAGTTTAATTCATTTATTATTAATACTTTTGCCAATGCATAAACTTAATAAGCCACCAGAAAATTAAATTTAAAATGACAACTCTTTTTCAAACCAAAATAATTAACTCATATATAATAAAATTATTTTTGTCTTTCTGTCTATTAGCTTTTTCCTACATATCACCGATTCTAGCTCAAAAAGATTCAGTGAACTCGTCAAATTATCTTTTAATCATTAATTCATATACAGAAGCAGCTCCCTGGAGCTTCAGAATGATTTCAGCCATTACCGAATATGCCCAGAATTCGCCTCAATTAGCACTCTATACCGAACACATGAACATGCTAATGATGGACACAGACTCCACTTTGAATGAATTCAGACAGGCAGTTCTGGAAAAATACAAGCGACATTCTCCGCGTATGTTGATATTACTCGGAAACTCCAGCATGATATTACGGGACGACTTCAGAAAGATGTGGGGAAATATTCCGATTATACTATGTGCTGAAGAAGATTACATCGGCCCGAAGGAATTTTATCTCCAAAAGAAGCCTGTTGAGTTGACTGCAAGAACCCCGATTGCAGATATGGCGCAGCCTTACAATCTCACTTTCCTACATTCCAATTTCTATATTAAAGAAAATATAGACCTGATTTGCCGAATGACTCCCGATATTAAAAATTTCATATTTATCGGTGATGAACGGCAAAACAACCAGACTTACAATATGGTTATCAAACAAGAATTGAAAAAGAGCCATCCCGACATCAATTATCAATTCATATCGCCCCGGAAGATGCAAACCAATCATTTACTGGACACCCTTTACACCGTTGATCCTAAAACAACAGGAATACTTTTCTCTTCATGGTTTTACAAACACACCTTTGCCGGCAACACCTCGCTAGTTACAAATTCACACCTATTAGTCTCAACGACTTCCGCACCTCTGTTCAGCCTTGGGATGATGACAATCAAGGACAACGCAGGAGGAATAATTGGCGGATACATCTACGATCAACATGTATACAGCCAGAAAATCATACAAACGATCCAATCAATATTGAATGGCAAACAAGCATCCGAGATACCTTTTTACGAGCCTTCAGATGCCGCTCCGACTATCAACTACAATGTTTTGCTACGTAAAGGAATGTCGCCATACTTATGTCCACCGGGCACTATTTTCTTTAACAAGCCGCCTACGTTTTGGGAACAGTACGGATACTTTATTTTAGGAACCATAGTCTGCTTCATACTGCTTGCCCTATTCTTCCAATACCGCATCAGTCATCTGAATAAGCTCAAGAAAATACAACAGAAAGAGATTGACACAATGACTTCTTACAAAAACCTGATTAACAATATGCCTATATTGTATATGCAAGAAGAGTTAATCATGAATGAAGAAGGTACCCCGATAGAACTTGTATACCGGAATGTCAACGCTCATTTCGAGAAAAGTTTTTTCCGTAAAGAAGATGTAGTAGGCAAGAAAGCCAGTGAAATATTCCCTGAATCCATGCCGGAGTTCCTGCATTTCACCAAAATGTCACTTGCGGAAAACAAGGCTATCACTTTCCCCTATTATTTCAAACAGATAGACACCTTCTATGATGTAGTACTAAAAGGAACTCACCACAACAATATTGTCGATATTTTCTGCCTGGACAGCACCGAACTACACAAAGCACAACAAAAACTAAGTGCTACCAACAATAAACTGGCAATGGCACTGGACGTAGCCAATATCGTGCCTTGGAAATGGGATTTGCGAAGCAAAACCATACTTTGCGACATCAATAGGCCTATTGAGCTTAGCACAAACGATAAAGACGTGAATGAAGAACAATTGGCAGTGCCCGATTCCCAATATTTCTCAAAGATATTCAAAGAAGACCGTAAACGGGTAGAAAAAGCCTATGATGACCTGATAGAAGGGCGATCGGATAAAGTCAGGGAAGAATACCGGGTTATCAATGTACAGAATAACATTCACAGAATCGAATGGGTGGAAGCTCAAGCCGCTGTAGAGACCCGTGACGAAAACGGCAAGCCGCTCACCCTGGTCGGTTCTTCACTAGTCATCACCACACGGAAAAAGATGGAAATGGAATTGACCACAGCCAGAGACCGGGCAGAAGAATCCAATCGTCTGAAGTCTGCCTTCCTCGCCAATATGAGCCATGAAATCCGTACTCCCCTCAACGCTATTGTCGGTTTCTCCGGCATATTGGCTTCAACAGACGAGGAAGAGGAAAAGCAGGAATATGTGAGCATCATTGAAAACAATAATACCTTGTTATTGCAATTAATCAGTGACATTCTTGATTTATCAAAGATTGAAGCCGGAACATTGGAATTTCAATATTCCAACATAGACTTGAACAAAATGCTGAACGAGTTAACGAGCTCATTACAATTAAAAATAAAATCTGAAAAAGTACAGTTAACCTGCCATCTGGCAGAGAAAAACTGCTTTATCCATACAGAGAAGAACAGGCTGTCACAATTGCTCATCAACCTGATAAGCAATGCCATCAAATTCACCACTGAAGGATACATTCGTTTTGGTTATGAACTCCGCGGCAAAGAGATCTATTTTTATGTCAGCGATACTGGCTGTGGCATTCCCAAAGACAAGCAAAAGAGCATTTTCGGACGCTTCGTCAAATTAAATAGTTTCGAACAAGGCACCGGCCTGGGACTTTCTATCTGCCAGACTCTGGTAGAACACATGGGAGGTACCATCGGAGTAGACTCGGAAGAGGGCAAAGGTTCAACATTCTGGTTCACGCTGCCATATAAAGCCGCAATAGCCGTAGAAGAAAGCATAAAAAAAGAGGAAATTCAGCCGATAAGTATAGAAAAAAACAAGTTTACCATTCTGATTGCCGAGGATAATGAAAGTAACTACAAACTGTTCGCATCCATACTAAAGGGAGAGTATCAATTAATTCATGCCTGGGATGGACAAGAGGCGGTGGAAATGTTCAAGCAATATAATCCGCAGATTATATTGATGGACATCAATATGCCGGTCATGGACGGTTACGAGGCAACTAAAGAAATACGCAAATATTCTGCCAAGGTACCTATTATCGCCATTACGGCTTTTGCATACGCTTCGGATGAACAACGGGTGATGGAAAGCGGTTTTGACGGCTATATGCCTAAACCTATCAATGCCCGCCTGTTGAAAGCACAACTGACGGAAATCATGCAAAAGCGTATTATTTTACTTTAAGAGACAGAGAACCGAAAGCAAAAAACGAATATCTACATATTCCATTTATGACTGAAGAAAAAATACATAAAAACCGCACCGGAAGTTGGTGGGCATTAAGTCCGTTGCTCGTATTCTTATGCCTTTACCTGGTAACTTCCATTCTTGTCAACGACTTTTATAAAGTGCCTATCACGGTGGCTTTCCTTGTTTCTTCCTGCTACGCCATTGCTATTACCAAAGGATTGAAACTAGACCAACGCATCTATCAGTTCTCCGTGGGAGCTGCCAATAAAAATATCCTCCTGATGATATGGATATTCATTCTTGCCGGAGCCTTTGCTCATAGTGCGAAACAAATGGGAGCAATCGATGCCACTGTCAATCTGACACTGCATATTCTGCCGGATAACCTGTTACTGGCAGGCATCTTCATTGCCGCCTGTTTCATCTCTTTATCCATCGGAACCAGCGTAGGAACTATCGTCGCCCTTACTCCCGTTGCCGTAGGACTGGCAGAAAAGACAGAAATAGCTCTCCCCTTTATGGTAGCCGTCGTAGTAGGCGGTTCTTTTTTCGGAGACAACTTATCTTTTATCTCCGACACCACCATCGCTTCGACAAAAACCCAGGAATGTGTAATGCGCGATAAATTCCGTGTAAATTCTATGATTGTCGTCCCGGCAGCCATCATTGTGTTGGGAATTTACATATTTCAGGGACTATCCATTACCGCTCCCGCCCAAACACAGACCATTGAATGGATCAAAGTTATACCTTATATAATAGTATTAGGAACAGCCATTGCCGGAATGAACGTGATGCTCGTACTCATAATAGGTATATTGACAAGTGGCATCATTGGCATCGCGACCGGCAGCTTTGGAATTTTCGACTGGTTTGGTGCCATGGGAACGGGAATTACAGGAATGGGAGAACTGATTATTATCACTCTATTGGCCGGAGGGATGCTCGAAACCATCCGTTATAACGGTGGTATCGATTTCATTATCCGGAAACTCACCCGCCACGTCAATGGTAAAAGAGGAGCCGAACTAAGCATTGCCGCCCTGGTAAGTATCGCCAACTTATGTACAGCCAACAACACAATTGCCATTATAACAACAGGACCGATTGCCAAAGATATTGCCGTGAAATTCCATCTCGACCGAAGAAAAACAGCCAGTATCCTCGATACTTTCTCCTGCCTGATACAAGGGATTATTCCATACGGAGCGCAGATGCTGATTGCAGCGGGACTTGCCAGTATCTCCCCCATCAGTATCATCGGAAATCTCTACTATCCGTTTACAATGGGAGCATGCGCCCTGCTAGCAATTTTGTTCCGCTATCCGAAACGGTATTCGTAAAAAAGATGCGAAATGTTTGTCAATCAAAAGAAAAGCCGTATCTTTGTGCCCGCTATTACGAGATAATAGCATAATTCAAATCAATCATTAAAAACAATTATTTAAAATGGCAACTAGAATCAGATTGCAGAGACACGGACGTAAAAGTTACGCGTTCTATTCAATTGTAATTGCAGACAGCAGAGCACCACGTGATGGTAAATTTATTGAGAAGATTGGTACTTACAACCCTAACACCAATCCTGCTACAGTAGATTTGAATTTCGACGCTGCATTGGCATGGGTACTGAAAGGTGCACAACCAAGTGACACTGTACGTAACATTCTTTCTCGTGAAGGAGTTTACATGAAGAAACATCTTCTGGGCGGTGTAGCAAAAGGCGCATTCGGAGAAGCAGAAGCTGAAGCTAAATTCGAAGCTTGGAAAAACAACAAACAGTCAGGTTTGGCTGCTTTGAAAGCTAAGCAAGAAGAAGCTAAGAAAGCTGAAGCTAAAGCTCGTTTGGAAGCCGAAAAGAAGGTAAACGAAGAAATTGCAAAGAAAGTAGCTGAAAAGAAAGCTGCTGAAGCTGCTGCTAAGGCTGAAACAGAAGCTGCTGCTACTGAAGAGGCTCCTGCTGCTGAAGCAACCGAGGCTCCTGCTGAAGCATAATTCACACCTTTACTTCAAAAGAGTTAACTCCTCCGAAAAATCGGGGGAGTTTTTTTATATACAAGTCCATTTATGGCTCAGTTCAAACTACAAGAAAGATAGCTTTCACACAGAACTCCCATGAATAGGAGGTTTCGATAGCCGTTATGTGTGAAAGGAAATCGTACCAACTTTCCTGACGGACGGGATTCCTCTCACCGACATAATTTCATCTTCTCCCCAAAAAACACATAGTCATTCATGTAATACTATACAAAAGCTTTTTAGAATTTCTTTATGCTAATTTTCTAAGACTCTAAAACAATCTATTTAATCTGTTAATTTTAGTCCCGTAATAATAGGATTATGGTCTGAATAACGATAAGGATTGGGCTGGAAAAAGGAAGTATATTGATACTCAAAATAGGCCGGTTCACTAGCATTTATGTCCCAAGGTGCCGCCCCGGTCACCTGCCCGGTCAATGTGGAAGAGCTAAGAGAATGATCCAAGTAACCTACCTCACCCTGATAAACATAACTCCAACTGTCAGGAGTATACTTTTGCAATTCATTAGTATAGCCAGCCTCCGTAAATATACGTACCGGATCCTCATTAGAATAACTGTTCAGGTCTCCTAATACCAACACGTCAGTATCACCATAATATTTTTTCAGATTTTCGTACGTAAGCAGGCAATCCTTAGCCTCTTGCACCCTTCGCGAATTGAACTGAGACTGGCCATCCTGCTGATCTTTATCACCTCCGGTAGCATTATTGCCCGATTTTGATTTAAAATGGTTCATAGCCAAAATTACTCTGCTGCCATTTTCTTTCAACTCAAAGCATTGTGCCACATGACGAAGAACCAGATATGTGCCTTCATAAGTTTTAAAATCCATATAAGGAGAAACTCTTTCTGTATCATAAATAAAAGCATTCTTTGTATAACTTGTTATTTTCTTATCTCCACTGTCTATGCCTTTATATTTACCGGTCACACCATATTCCTCATTCAGTGCCTGTACCAATTCATTGACCGAATAATCTCCTTCTTCGATTTCACAAATAGCATACACGTCAGCATCTATTTCTTTCATCGCTGCCAAAACTTTCTTCCGTTGCCTCTGAAAAGCGGCCTCATCCTTGGCTCCATTACTATGTCCCCACATAGAAGGGCTTGCCATATAATATTCAAGATTCATACTGGCTACTTTCATATTATATTTTCCCACCTCAGGAACTTGGGGACGTCTATTCTCTTTAATTACCGGTCGATCAGTGATAGTCAAAGCATAGTTATCTCCCGAAACAGACACCTTTCCTTTTAAATTCTCCATCCTAGTTCCCACGCGCAATGTATGATCCTCATCTGTCAATACAATCTCACCCGGAATCAGCACCAACTTATTTCTCATATTCTCTTCCAAAGCTTTTTTATAATCCGAAGTACCCGGCATTACTTTATCAGTTGGAGTACGTAAGACTTGAGAAGAAAGAGTGATATTGCCTGTTGCCGACCCTTTATAGGTAGAAGAGACAAACATTGCATTTTTTAGCGTTACTTCCTTTCCTACCAAATCATTCGTAAAATCATCGGGAAAGATATAAGTTTTTACTACGGAATCGGAATCTGATTCCAAAGGATCTTTTCCACCACTGCAAGCCCCTACAAAGAGTAATCCTGCAATCCACATGATATTTCTAATATTCAAGCTATTCATATAAACTTTCTTTAAATAAAAACAGAGGATGTATACCATTCAGTATACACCCTCTATTTAATCAATTCAATTTTCTATCATTCAACCTTTTTCATTGAATCTTCTACATATTCAAACTTACCATTACCAACCACTTTATAAACAGCTGTCCAATTAACATTAGAGCTGCCATCATAAATTACAAAGTTTACAGTATAGGTAACATCAATACCTTCTACAGGAACAGCATCAGCATGATTTTTTTCCAATGCCGGAATAAATGCTTTAGGCAAACGTGCCATTACAGTTTCTGTAATCTTGGCATCATCCATTCCTTCATAACCTTTAGCATACTGTTCACGGAATTTAGCCGGACGTAAATCAATATTATTTTGATATGCAGTAGCTCCAAAATAATACTCACTTCCTGTAGGAGAAGCATAAGTTGTGGTATATCCATCACCTTTCTTAGAAATGCCAAGTTCTTTCTGATCGATATTTTCCCACACCCAATCTACTATAGCCTGATAATATACAGATATATCAGCTTGATCTTTACCATTCGGCAGATTGACCACAACGCTAGGATCATAGTTCCATTTACCACTCGTTTTTACATATTGTTCAGTTTTAGTTGTCATATAAGTATTCTTTCCCCAACGGGCATTTGCAGTAGAATAAATATACGAATCACTATAAGCCTTAACAGAACCACTATAGTACTTATACACAATAATCTTTTCAGCATCATTCAAAGGATAAGCCACCTTCTTAGCCAAATACGCAGGCAAATAGTCCTCAGCCAAAACGCTAGAGCTAAAATTAAAGTTCTTACCCGGTTCACCCATTGCTGTATAATCATCGGGAGTCAATACAAATACATCTTCATCATTTACCACATTCCAACCCTTTGCTGACTTTTCATAGAAAGCATATTGAGGTTCGGACTTAACCAAAACCGGAATATCATTTCCTATGGTAATATTATCAAGTTGGTAAGTAGTTGATTTCTCATCATCCCCATTACCTACATATTTAAATGCTATATTAACATTTTTTCCGACATAATCTGTCAAGTTAAAAGTCCCCGCCAAAGCCAATGTACCATATCCTTTCGATGGTTCTTGAGGAATATCAAATGATGATGTTATATCGGTCCATTTAGCCTTTGACACATCTTTCCCGTCAAAATCAGTCGAAATAAGAACTGACAAACAATCTGCATTCCAATAACCCACACAAACTTCAAAAGCAAATTTATTATTTTCATCTTCAATTTCAACAGAAGGAGTGACCAGCCATGCTTCACATGCTCCCTTTCCATTGGCAGAATAGCTGATATACTGATTATCATTATAACTTTTCAACGACCATTTAGCTCCTCCGGTCGCACTAATATACCAATCTTTAATAGAAGTCACATCACCTGTTTCCAATGATTCGAAGTCATATGAAAATACAGGGTCATCCATCTTTTGGGGTATAGCGTCAGCGTTATAATTATATTCTGCAAACACATGACTTCCCTCTTTGGCATCTGGAAAGACCTCATTTAAAACCTTATATAACTTTGAAGTTGTAGACTTATTAAGATATGCACCATAATATCCCTTTCCATGAATAATCTTATAATCATCATCCTTCAATTTATAATAATCGATATTATAGTATTTATCATGTTTCTCCGATTTTTCCTCTTTATAATCAAATGTGATTTTAAAACTGGAGCCTTCATCGGCAGAAGGATACTGTCCGGCCAACCAATTCGGCAAATAATCCTGCGCTTCATCCGCAGCAGAAAAATACTGATTAGTTTTTGGATTACCTTTCAAAGAAGCCCAATCTGTAAATGTTATATTCCCCTTCTTTATATCAGTCGGCTTACCAAAATCTTCAAAGCCATCAAAATTATCCTCATTATAGTCACAACTCACAAGAGCCAAGGCTACAACTGCACTATATAATAATGTATATTTTTTCATCATTTTATCGCTTTTAGAATTAGAAATTAATCTTCAATCGCAATGAATATGTACGTCCAAAAGCATAGAATACACCATAAGCGTTCTGCCATGTACCATCGGCATCTGTTGCATTTACAATATATTCTTGGTTGAACACGTTATTAATGTTACCATACAAGGTGGCTTTGCAACTACCAATTTTGAAACGATAGCTTGCATTAAAATCAAACTGACCTCCAGAAGGAATCTTCCAAGGATCTTTAAATGTCTTCACACCACCAACAACCAAACTGCTTCCGTTCAAGGCGAAGTCTGCATAGTTATTTGCATAGAAATTATAGTCCAATCCAGCCCGAAAACCATCAAGGAATTTCACAGTAGCACCCAATGCACCTGTCAACTGTGCAGAGTCACCTACTTTTACACCCTTCAACTGAACTTCAGATTTAGCATGATCCGGAGCATAAATATCAGAAGCTATGGTACCTTTCAAATCTGCCAAAGGTTGTCCTTGTCCATTGTAATAATATCCGGTAGCATTACTATCCCACTGCCAATCACCAACAGAAAGCATACCGTTAATAGTCAACCAACGAGTCGGTTCTGCAACAAAGTCTAGTTCTACACCCATATGACGTGCGTCAACACCTTGCATATTAATGCTATAACGGTCTACCGGATTACTATTTTCATCCAAAATATCACCACCCTTTGTCATAGTCTTATCCATCCAACGGGTATAATAAGCATTCAGATTAACATTCAACCAAGAAGAACGATATCCATAACCTAATTCTGCAGAGAATACTTTTTCATTCACAGCATTAGGATTGGTTGCATTACTTACAGCTGCCGACAAGAAAGCACCATAAGAGAAAAATGGAGCACGACTGATATAACCAATGTTAGCAAAGACGTTATGATGATCACTAATATTAAAGTTTGCACCACCTTTAGCTGTCCATCCAATAAAGTTTACTGTTTCTGATTCAGCATGCTGTTTGTCGTAATAGAGACGGTCATAACGCCAATAACCGGTATTGGAGACAGAACCTGCCAAGAAAGCACTTAACTTATCTTTATTATATTCTGCTTGTGCAAAAACTCCTTCCTGCATAACATATCCGTCATAATCACGATAAACCACATCACCGACAGTCAATTTTTCATATTTCCAATTAGGATCTGCAGCCGCTGCATTATTGACAGCCTTCACATTCTTACGTGAATCATAATCCACATAATATTCACCACCATAAAGATCGCTCAATTCATTTGTATGAGTACCTTTATAATAACGGAAATCTAGTCCTCCATAAAAATCAATATTTTCTCCCAATTTAGTAGTGAAAGTCGACAACAAACCATACCAGTTGTGATAGTTTTTAGATTTCGACATGGCCAACATAGAACCATTTTCACTTTGCTCATTGATTTCTTGGATCTTATCATAGGCAAAAGTACCATCTGCATTACGGAATTTTGTTGTCAACTTACCATAAGAAGCGCCACGCCAGTCTGTATAAGAGTAACCAAATTCCGAATTACCTTGTCCGTTATAACCATTACCACGGCCAATAGAAACATAAGCGACAGTACTCAAAGTAGATTTATCATCTATTTGCCATTGGTGATTCAATGAAATCTGAGGTTTGTGATACTCATTATAGTTGGAAGATTTACGCTCACCGTTTTTTCCAAAACCATAAGACGGATTATAACGGTATGCACTTTTACCTTTCATATATTTCTTTACTTCCTGCCAACCTTGAATGGTTAAGCCATCATAACTACTACTACGTTGATAATGACTTTGAGGAGCACCAAAGGCAGTAAAAGACAATTGATGAGCATCATTTAACTTTTTAGAGACATTAAGAAAATAATTATAACCTTCAAAATCTGTACCCTGAATATAACCGTCACCCCATTTCTTGCCGCCTAATAAACTGACAGCCCATCCTCCTTTCATCAAACCGGTAGAAACAGAGAACAAAATACTATTCATGCCATCATTACCCATACCGTAAGAAATAGAACCGCCTTTCTGAGCATCTGTAGAACGAGTTACAATATTTAAGGAACCACCGACAGAAGGAACTGATACTTTAGAAGCACCCAATCCACGCTGTACCTGTGTGCTACGAGTAACATCGCTCAAACCTGCCCAATTGCTAAAATAAACACCACCCCATTCCATATCGTTTACAGGAACGCCATTTACCATTACCGCAATATTTTCGGTTTTAAAACCACGCAAATTAATATCCGAATCTCCATAACCTCCACCTTGTTTAGTAGCATAAACTCCCGGAGTTGATTTTAGAATTTCAGGAAATTCCATAGTTCCAAGTTTTTCCTCAATAAATTCCGGAGCCACAGTAGATACTGCTACCGGAGTTTTACGAGCTACAGCAATAGATGAGGTTACTACCACATCCCCCAATGTATGAGTATCCAAATTCATTTTGACTACTCCCCAATTTACTTCACCTTGCTGAGTCAGTTTAATAGACTTATCCAAGTAACCTAAATACTTAATTTCAATTGTTGCTTTAGCTGAAGTAACTTTCAATGTGAAATTACCTTCATAGTCTGTAACAGTACCTAAACTAGTACCGCCTACCGTAACAGTTGCGCCAATCAATGGCTCATTGCTATCGGCATCTACCACTGTCCCTTTTACTGTTGCCTGCGCACCAGCTGTAGCAGCAAAACATAGTGTAAAGACTGCCAACATAAGGAAATGCTTTAGATGATTTCTCATAATTTTGTTTTTGATTAATAGTTAATAGTTAGTTAGAAACACTAAATAGACAACAAAGATAGGAATTATATTCATATTAATTGCATTAATATTGCAATAATTAAAGAAGCGACAGGTATTTTTCCGAAGATTATTAAGATTATATTACATTTCCTAAATTCTACAATATTTTCCCTTTTAATGCATAGTAATCCAAGTCCAAAAACAAAACTTCCATTCGCACAGTTTACTATCTTCCACCGAACCTTTATTAATAAAAATCCCCCTTAAGGGATAGAATCTCTTAAGGGGGATATAACATAAAACATCAAATTATCAATCAATCTTCCATCAATTTGCGATAACGAACCCGCTTAGGCTCTTCATTACCTAAACGCTTCATCTTATTTTCTTCATATTCAGAATAAGAGCCCTCAAAGAAGAATACCTCACTGTTTCCTTCAAAGGCAAGGATATGAGTGCAGATACGATCCAGGAACCAACGGTCATGGCTGATAACTACAGCACATCCGGCAAAATCGTCCAAACCCTCTTCCAATGCACGAAGAGTATTTACGTCGATATCATTGGTAGGCTCGTCAAGCAACAACACATTGCCTTCTTCTTTCAATGCCATAGCCAAATGTAAACGATTTCGTTCACCACCCGAAAGCATTCCACAAAGTTTCTCCTGGTCGGCTCCCGAAAAATTGAAACGGCTCAGATACGCACGTGCATTAATATCACGCCCTCCCATTCGGATAAGTTCATTACCTCCACTGATTACCTGATACACTGTTTTATTAGCGTCAATATCTTTATGTTGCTGATCCACATAAGCCAGCTTCACTGTTTCACCCACTTCAAAAGTACCTTTATCTACCGTCTCCAGTCCCATTATCAAACGGAACAAAGTGGTTTTACCGGCACCATTCGGTCCAATCACTCCCACAATACCATTAGGAGGTAACATAAAGTTTAGATTGTCAAACAATAGTTTATCACCATACGCCTTTGCAACTCCTTTGGCTTCAATTACTTTATTTCCCAAACGAGGACCATTCGGAATAAAGATCTCCAGTTTTTCTTCTTTTTCTTTCTGATCTTCATTCAATAATTTATCATACGAATTTAAACGAGCTTTACCTTTTGCTTGACGAGCCTTCGGTGCCATACGTACCCATTCCAACTCGCGTTCCAAGGTTTTACGACGTTTGCTGGCCGTCTTCTCTTCCATCTCCATACGCTTGGTCTTCTGCTCCAACCAACTGGAATAATTACCCTTCCAAGGAATACCTTCACCACGGTCGAGTTCAAGAATCCACCCAGCCACATGGTCAAGGAAATAACGGTCGTGAGTAATACAGATAACAGTTCCTTCGTATTGTTGCAAATGCTGTTCCAGCCAATCGATACTCTCGGCATCCAAATGGTTAGTCGGCTCATCCAACAATAAAATATCCGGCTTTTGCAACAATAAACGGCACAATGCCACACGACGACGTTCACCTCCCGAAAGATTCTTCACCAGCTGGTCTTCAGGTGGACAACGCAAAGCGTCCATCGCACGTTCCAGTTTACTGTCTAAGTTCCATGCATCCGTCGAATCGATAATATCTTGCAATTCTGCTTGACGAGCAAAAAGTGCATCCATTTTCTCCGGGTCTTCGTAGTACTCGGGAAGACCGAACTTATTGTTTATTTCTTCATATTCGGCAAGCGTATCAACTACATTCTGTACGCCTTCCATTACAACTTCTTTTACTGTCTTATCATTATCCAAATGCGGTTCCTGCGCCAGATAACCTACTGAATAGCCCGGAGAAAAGACTACCTCACCTTGATAGCTCTTCTCTAAACCGGCTATAATCTTAAGTAATGTAGACTTACCTGAACCGTTCAAACCGATAATACCAATCTTGGCACCATAAAAAAAGGATAGGTAGATGTCTTTTAATACCTGTTTATTCGCCTGGAAAGCTTTACTCACGCCTACCATCGAAAAGATGATTTTCTTGTCGTCTGCCATATCTTATATCTTAATTTTTATAATTGTTTTTCTTCCATTCTCTTATAATACCAATTATGTGTCACCGTTTCATAAAGAACTAATGAAACCACACAGATGCCCAAACATATCCAATATATCGTGTCGGGATAATTTCCTGTCCATATATTCTCGAAAAACAAGCCCCCCAACAAGCCTACTTCCCATAACAACTGATAAGTATTATTCCCCGTACCTCTCTCACAATGTAACGGCAGGCTTATCATTATCACAAAAAAGCGAGATGCAGTAATTCCAATGCCGATACCCAACAAAAGAGCCGCAATGTAACTACTCATTAAACTGTTTGAAAATGCCATCAACAATATTCCTGCAACCAAAGCCGCTTGACCGAACTCCATCTCTGCACGACACGAAGTATGTGAAAGCGCATATTTGGAAATAAGTAGTGAAACGGCAAAGCCTATCAAAATACAAATATAGAATATTTCATTATAAATATGTGCAATAATGACTCCGAATATAAAAGAGACCAACAACATATTTATTCCGGGAAGAAGTGTACGGGGCAATAAAAAACGGTCTAAAGAAAAAAGAGGAGGACATAAAGGAGCACGGAAAGGGATATGAAGCAGTGGAATCAGTAGCAATGCACCTATTCCAAATGCCGCACACACATAGACCACACAAGTAAAACTCCAATAAGGATATATATAAACCCCCAACGCCAGCCCCAATGCCATGCCGAATCTTCCAAACCAAGTAAAAGCAACGTTAGCGTCTGTACGTCGGCGTGAAGCTGTAACATCAATCACCAAGGTACTTCCGGTAGTCATTGTCACCACACTAAACAATGCTCCTTGCACCATACGCAACAAAGCCACTAATCCGACGGTGGCAACATAGGGATATAATAAACTTACTCCGGCTAATAAAGCCAAAGTAATCACACATACACTTTTTCGTTTAAAGGTGTCTATTATATAGCTGTTACAAGGACCGGGCAGAAACATTGTCAATCCGAAGACGGCAACGGCTCCCCCTGCTTCCGCATAGCTGCAATACCAATGTTGCACCATCCACAAAGGAAGTACGGGCAACATGATATAAAGCGAAATATAAAGAAAAAAGTTTGAAAGAGACAAGATTACCATGTCTCTTGTCCATAATTTCGCCCTTTCATACGGAAAGAAGAAGTCATCAAACATATCGGAACCTTTTATTAATATTGTTCGTTCTCGTTAGGAAAATCCCCGCTTTTCACATCTTCTACATATTGTCCGATTGCACCTTTCATCACAGTATGCAAGTCTGCATAACGACGAAGGAAACGCGGACGGAAACCATCAGTCATTCCAAGCATATCAGCAACGACAAGTACCTGACCATCAACATTACCACCGGCACCAATGCCAATCACAGGTATAGTCAGTTCTTTTGCCACCCTTTCGGCCAATGCTGCCGGAATTTTTTCGAGCACTAGTCCAAAGCATCCGGCATCTTCCAACAGATGAGCATCACGAACCAACTTTTCCGCCTCTGCATCATCCTTTGCACGCACAGTGTAAGTTCCGTATTTATTAATGGATTGAGGCATGAGACCCAAATGTCCCATGATTGGAATACCTGCCGAAATAATCTTCTTCACTGCATCGATAATCTCTTCCCCGCCTTCCAGCTTTAATGCATCGGCATGAGTTATTTTCATTATCTTAATAGCATTGGTCACAGCTTCATACTCAGATGTTTGATAAGTACCGAAAGGCATATCGACCACCACTAAAGCACGTTTCACTCCACGTACCACTGATTTTCCATGATAAATCATTTGATCGAGTGTTATTGGAAGCGTAGTTACATTTCCCGCCATTACATTAGAAGCGGAGTCACCCACTAAGATAACATCAATACCAGCTTCATCCACAATCTGTGCAGTAGTATAGTCATAAGAAGTCAACATAGAAATTCTTTCACCTCTCTGTTTCATTTCCACCAAACGATGGGTGGTCACTTTACGCGTATCACCAGAAATATATCCTGCCATATTTACTTTAAATTTTATAAAACGGCTGCAAAGGTAGAGGTTTTATATGACATTACCTCATTATCTCTTTCATTTTTTCAAAACCAAACTCTTTAAAGTCCTGAATAACAACATCCGCCTTATCACGTATTGCCTCTGCAGAGTTGGTGGTTGCCAGTCCTACTACCGTCATCTTCGCACGATTCCCTGCTTCCAGTCCATGAAATGAATCTTCAAACACAATACAGTTTTCAGGAACTGTGTCACAGACCTTGGCTCCTAATAAAAAACATTCAGGGTCGGGTTTTGAATGGGTAAACATTTCAGCTGTAAGAATAAAATCTACATTTGCTTTCAACTCAGGATGTACACGATAAGCGTTACTCATTTTTTGCTCATTCGAACTTGTTACTATAGCTATCTTTGTTCCATTGACACGTAATTCTTTCATAAAATTCTCTACACCGGGTATATATTCATATAACATACCTTTCTCAAAATTGTTCAAGTCAGCCGTGATTTTTTTCTGAATGTTGTCCATTCCTGCAAAATATTTATCATAAATCTGCGTAAGGGTCTGACCTTTAATCACACGCCCAAAATCTTTTATTCCAGGATGGTATCGACGTCCCAGCTCATCCCAGAAAACGCTATATTGAGTTTCTGTATCCATCACTACACCATCAAAATCAAATAAAGCTGCAATGTTTTTTGTTGTATCCATATATTAATTTAGATTGATTTAACGTGGTAAAGGTCTGAATAATTCGCCACATTCTTAACTTTGCATTGCTTAAAAATCATAAAATTGAATATGAACCTTAGAAATGATTTCATTGTTATAATTTAATAATATAAAAAACAAGACATGTTGTTCAATGCAGAAAATATCCTATTAATTGGGTCCGTATTACTTTTTGTAAGTATCGTAGTTAGTAAAACAGGCTATCGCTTCGGCGTTCCTACATTACTGGTGTTTTTATTAGTCGGAATGTTTTTCGGCAGTGACGGACTGGGACTGCAGTTCCACAATGCCGGTGAAGCGCAATTCATTGGCATGGTGGCATTAAGCATTATTCTATTCTCAGGCGGCATGGACACCAAATTTGCAGAAATTCGCCCGGTACTGCCACAGGGAATACTGCTCTCCACTGTGGGGGTATTACTGACTACACTCTTTACCGGTCTTTTTATATATTGGATTTCGGGATTTAAACACGTGAGCATCACCATGTCACTTATTACGGCCATGCTGTTGGCAGCCACTATGTCTTCCACAGATTCAGCCTCCGTTTTCAATATTCTGCGTTCGCAAAGCATGAATTTAAAGCATAATCTGCGTCCTATGCTTGAACTGGAAAGTGGTAGCAATGACCCTATGGCATATATGCTGACAATTGTTTTAATCCAGTTTATAAATTCTTCGGGTATGGGATTTATGGATATTCTGGGCTCATTCTGCATTCAGTTTATAGTAGGTGGAGCTTCGGGATTTTTATTGGGCAAGTTAGCTATTCTCATCTTAAACAAAATAAACCTTAATAACCAGTCCCTCTACCCTATTCTATTATTAAGTTTTATTTTCTTTATTTTCACAGTCACTGATTTATGTAAAGGAAATGGTTATCTGGCTGTTTACATTGCCGGTATCATGGTGGGCAACAACCGCATAACGAACCGGAAAGAGATTTCAACCTTTATGAATGGTATGACATGGTTATTCCAGATTATTATGTTCCTGACATTGGGACTTTTAGTTAATCCTCATGAAATGCTGAATATTGCTGTTCCCGCCCTCCTCATTGGTATATTCATGATTGTTTTTGCACGCCCGCTGAGTGTTCTGATCTGTCTGCTGCCATTTAAGAAAATGAATTTCAGTTCACGGATATTCGTCTCATGGGTAGGCTTGAGAGGAGCAGTACCTATCATATTTGCTACTTATCCCGTGGTAGCCAATATACCGGATTCCAATCAAATATTTAATATCGTATTCTTTATCACTATCTTATCTTTAGTGATTCAGGGAACAACCATTTCATGGATGGCTAAATTACTCCATTTGGCTACTCCTCTCGAAAAGACCGGCAATGACTTCGGGGTAGAAATCCCTGAAGAAATCAATACCGATTTAAGAGATATTATCCTGACTGAAGAAATGCTGGCAAAAGGCAACCGTTTGATGGACATGAACCTGCCTAAAGGAACATTGGTAATGTTGATAAAACGAGGAAACGAGTTTATGATTCCCAATGGTTCACTGCAATTACATGCAGGAGACAAATTACTGATTATTTCAGAGAACAAAGAAGGTACACCTCCCCCTCTCAGTTAAAGAGGGGAGCAGGTCAGAAACCGAACAATAACATGATATTAAGTACTGAAACGATAATAGCAATGGTGTAGAGCACAAAACTACTCCAACGGGAGTTGGCATATTTGCCCATCACTCTTTTTGAAGAAGTAAGCCCTACCTGCAAAAACACTGTGAATGGAAGCTGAATACTTAAAATCATTTGAGAAATAATTAATCCATAAAACGGATTATCAATGAAAAAAATAATCACCAAAGCCACTCCCAACGACAGGAGCACCCCTATACGTGAGTGAATATCCTTAATATGATATGATTCTCCAAAGATACCGGCAAAGATAGAACCTGCCGCCATGCCACTGGTTATGGTAGAAGAAATACCTGCCATCAGTAAAGCCAGTGCAAAAATCAATCCGGCATTATTCCCCAATAACGGATCAAGCAACGACTTTGCTTGTTGTAGCTCCTCCACCTGCGTATTTGTTTTAAAGAAAGTGGCAGCAGCCAACAATATCATCGCACTATTTATCGCCCATCCCACAATCATGGAAAACAATGTATCATAAAACTCATATTTCAAAACTTTACGAATCGAGCCCTCATCCTGCTTGTTATATTCATGGCTCTGTATCACCTCCGAATGCAAGAATAAATTATGGGGCATTACTACTGCACCGAGAACACTCATTATAATTAGCATACTTCCCTGCGGAATACTCGGCACAACCCATGCACGTACTGCCATCGGCCAATCTATATCTACCAAAAAGAGTTCGTATAAAAAAGATAAGCCGATGACGGATACAAATGCAATAATAGCTCGTTCTATCTTCTTATACGAATTGGAGAACAGCATGATAATGACAAAAAGAGTTGTCAGTATAGAACCCCATACAATAGGAATATCCAATAGCATCTGTAACGCAATAGCCCCTCCCAAAATCTCTGCCAGTGAAGTAGATATAGACGCCAAAACAGCACTGCCCAAAACCGGACGTGCTATCCATTTAGGACAATATTGTGTAGCAGCTTCACTCAGACACAAACCGGTAACAATACCCAAATGCGCGACATTATGCTGTAAGACAATCAACATTATCGTAGAAAGTGTGACAACCCATAACAGAGCGTAACCAAACTCCGAACCGGCTGCAAAATTGGACGCCCAGTTCCCCGGATCGATAAATCCGACTGTAACCAATAATCCCGGACCAATATATTTAAAGAAATCAAGACCACCCAAATAGCGTTTATGATCTTTCCGTTTTAGTTCATCTATAAAATTAGACATGCTTTACTTTTTTTGCTTGCACAAACATACGAATAAAAAACAAATAAACACTTGCTTTGTTTACATATATATTCTATTTTCGCTCTAAAATACCCAATAATAATGAAAAAGGAAATCTTACTATCCGCATTGCTCATAGCTACATTGGCTGCCTGTACAGGCAAAGGACCTGCCCGCAAATTTAAAGAAACGGCTGAAAGGCTGAATCAAACCTACCCCATCCGCTTGAATGAAACCATCACCATTGATAGTACTCATTATAATGAAAAAGACAACACTGTGAGTTACTATTATACCGTGACAGGAGAACTGGATGACCCTCAATTCATGGATAACAATTATGTCACTTACAAGAAAGCCTTACAAGAAGCTATTGACAACTCGGTAGAGATGGAAGAGTATCGAAAATTTGGAAGTAAAATCAAATATATTTATTACTCGGGAAGCAATAAGAAAAAACTGGCGGAATTCGTTTTCTAAATGGTTCCGGCACTACCACCCCACACGTACTAACGCATGAGCTCACACATATATATGTGTAAGTTCACACGAACGTATGTATAAGCCTACACGTTAGTACGTGCAAATCCATGCGTACTAACGCGTTATTCTTCTTCTGGTTTTGTAAAGCGAAACAGGGTCGGATCTACCGGACGAATCAATACATTCTGTCCTTTTTGAAACTTCGCTTTCAGTTTGGCAACCGTTTTTTCCAATTTCGATTTATTAGTATCAAAATATACAAAACAAGTGCGGTTCACCAGCCCTTCCTGACCTTCCAAATAATTCTTTAGTTGATAACTATAATGAGAACGTTGCGGCAACAATTTATTATTATCCAGTTTTACACTATCCAACAACTGGATATCTGTAAAATAAATCAATGAATCTGTAAACGAAGCAGACACGCCTACTATATATACAGCTTTGGTTTTATTTCCTTTTAAAGAAAATGCCGAACATAAAATCAGCACGACAAATAAAGAGCAGAAAATCTTGATGAATCTCATAATTTGTTTTTTATTATTTTATTAGGGACAAAAGTAGTTATTTACCGCTAAATATGAAAAGGTAATAGATAAATTAACATTATTCCTCTATAAACGAACAAAAGCACAAGATGAAAGAGCAAACTTTCAACTCATGCTTTGTTTTCTTTTTGTTTTGGAAACCGAATTTGGTCTTATCCCAAATAGGCCTTGAGCAGCTTGCTACGTGAATTTGCTCTTAATCTTCTAATGGCTTTCTCTTTAATCTGACGTACGCGCTCACGAGTGAGTCCGAATTTATCGCCGATTTCTTCCAACGTCATTTCCTGCGTGTTAATACCGAAAAACATCTGGATAATATCCTTTTCTCTTTCAGTTAACGTAGAGAGCGCTCTATCGATTTCCTTCGAAAGTGACTCATTAACCAAAGAACGGTCTGCCATAGGAGAGTCGTCGTTTACCAACACATCCAACAAGCTGTTATCTTCCCCTTCCACAAAAGGAGCGTCTACAGAAATGTGGCGGCCTGAAACTTTCAACGTATCCGAAATCTTGTCTACCGGAATTTCCAATTCATCGGCTAATTCTTCCGGAGAAGGACGACGCTCGTTTTCCTGTTCGAACTTAGAGAAAGCTTTGCTGATTTTATTCAGCGAACCTACCTGGTTCAACGGCAAACGGACGATACGTGACTGTTCTGCCAATGCTTGAAGGATAGACTGACGAATCCACCATACAGCGTAAGAAATAAATTTGAATCCTTTGGTTTCGTCGAAGCATTCGGCCGCTTTGATCAATCCGACATTTCCTTCATTGATCAGATCACCTAAAGTCAGCCCATGATTTTGATACTGTTTCGCGACAGAAACGACAAACCGCAGATTACTCAATACCAGTTTTTCCCTTGCCGCCCGGTCTCCACTTCTGATTTTTTTTGCCAAATCGGCTTCTTCTTCGGGAGATAAAACATGGATTTTACCTATCTCCTGAAGATATTTCTCGATGGAGTACGACTCGCGCCCCGTAATTTGCTTGGTAATCTTAAGCTGTCTCATATCAGGATAATCGCTCTTAAAGTTAATAATTTGATTTATAAAAACAAATTTTCAGACTTCTTTTTCATCTTTCAGTAATAATACGAGACCAGCCAAGGCTTAGTTACAAGTAATCAGATAAAAAAGTAACTTTTTTTTGGAGACACCAAAAAAATCCCTACTTTTGCAGTCCGAAGTGAGAAAATAATGCTAAAATATATTTTACAATGAAACGGACATTTCAACCCTCAAACACCAAAAGAAGAAACAAACACGGTTTCAGAGAAAGAATGGCAACTGCCGGAGGTAGAGCAGTATTAGCCAGAAGAAGAGCAAAAGGAAGAAAGAAGCTGACCGTATCTGATGAACGCAGACACAAGGCCTAATTCTTTACAGATATAAAAAAAGCTGCTCCGAGGGCAGCTTTTTTTATATGGAATAGCTTAAATTTGTCTGAGAAATACATCGAACATGAGTAAACAGGGAAAGAAAATAGAAGATATCGATCAATTACTGGCCATGGCCGGCTCCAACCTCAGCATCCTGGAGGAAGAAGTGGATATCAAGGTGCAGAAAGAATACTTCGAAATGGTAAACTTACTCAGTAAACGAACTGAAAACTACCAAAAAACAAGCAAACAATACCTGGAAAACATCAATGACCTCTATGACGATACGATCGACCCGGAAATCAAAAAGAAAATGCTGGTCGTATTGGCAACTCTGGACGATGTTTCGGTATACCGTGCTATCGAAAATTTTTCGAAACAAGACACTCCCTTAAAAAAATGGGCGATTATAGCGCTCCAACAATCCAGAATGTTATTACAATCGACTCTGCTGGACGATCCCGGTGTGTTTATCTCTACAGGGCTGGGAGGCCAAGGGCTATTATTGCGGTATTTCTGTGTGTTTTTTTACCGCGTTCCCGGCGACTTACCCTCTTTTCAGCAAAATACGCTGAAAAATGAAGCAGAAACAGCCATTAACAATGCTCAAGGCTGTATCGAATCTACGGAATTTAAAGGGAATTATGCCGTGATGCTGTTGCTCCTTCCTCTGAAAACAGAGCTTCAACCCCTTTTCGCAGGAATTATCGACGAATGTAATCAATACGGTAATTTCTTACATGAGAATATGATCATCACAAACGTGAAAAAATTGACGGATGAAGAAATCATGCACTTGTTGCATGCCAAAAACAAACCGGAATAAACGATCTCAAAAGGTAAAACGTAACTGCAAAGCAAGATCATACAATTTATTTCCTTCTACTTTCGTGACTCCCGAACCGATTACTTCCCGATCGGGATACACCGTAAATCCACCCTTCAGGTAACAAGTCAGGCCGTTTAACGGTTTCCAACTCAAGTTCAGGTAAGTACGCCACCCCTCTCCCATAAAAGAAGGAAAGGAGTATCCATACAGCACATTATTCTCGTATGCATAAATCCTGGACTGATAGGAATCGGTCTTAAACCAAGCCAAACGATATTGCATTTTAAAACGACTATTCCGGGTTGCATAAATCAAATCCTGATAGACCAGGAAACCTTTTTCCTTGATCTGTTCTTTATGGTAATGAGAAAGACTGAAACGTGTTCTTAACTCCAACTGACGAGTTACCCGATAACCGATCTGATAACGGTATTCACTTTTTTCCCGCTGAACAGAGATTTTTTCTTTCGTATCTTCGGGATGGATCTCCCGTTTTAACCGAAAACGATGTTCCCAGTTCCCATGCCGGTAACCGATCTGTCCCAACAGTTCCCACCCCGATCCGGGAATAGTAGCTCCATAACGGGGACTGAAAAAACGAAACCAATCATAGTACAGATTAATCTTCAAGTTTTTCAGAGGAGATATATCGGTACCGAAATACACCCCCTCCTCATTGGATGTATTGGAATATTCGCCAAATCCGGCAGCATAATGGGAGATATATTTTTTATCGTAACGACGATAAAGCAAACAGGCAGATAAGAATGAATTTCCCCACCTCAGCCCGTTGATCGTAGCCCAGGAACCGATTCCGCTAAAAGCCGTTTCTCCGAACCAATATATTCCGCGAAACGAAGTTTTATAATCCACACTCATCAAAAAACGTTTGTGCCCTGTATCGTTATATTGCTGATAAATACGATCCCCGATCATCAAGGCCGGTTTAAAATCATAATACAAAGCGTTCAGACCGAGCTTAAAGGCCGGTGCATTCCAATGTACGGCTCCTCCCGTAGTCAGTTCTTCCAGGGTATGTTTTTTCCGGCACTCGTTATTATTACGGTGATAACCGGATTCATACAAAGAAACCGACAGCAGATCCTCTTCTGCCAGTGTATCCGCCTGCACGATATTACCATCGGTTTTCTTCCTGGAAAAAAACACATCCGCCGTTACCTGCCGACAGGGTTTCAAAGTCAGGGCAACGCCTTTCAGGTAATTATTTTCATCGGCAGAAGTGTAGGGCGAAAAACCTTTGCCCGATTTCTCGTTTCCGACGACAACCTCCGATTTCCCGGAAGTAAAACCACCCCAGGCCACTAAGCCTTGCCCCCATTGTAAGCGGTAATTACCCAAAAGAATCCGTTGGAAAAAACGATCTGTATGAATACTTATGTGGGCTGATAAAAAATCAAAACCGGTTTTCTGATACCGGGTAAAATATCCTTCACCCGGATCATTTTCAAGAGTCAAACCAGCTTGCAGATGTTGTCCGATCGTCGCTTTATACTTGAGTAACAGCCCGACCGGAGGGCCATGGAAGCGATTATCTGCTTTGCGTTCATACTCTTTCCGGGTATCGAAATCAACCGGAGAATAGGTTGTATACCCTTCCTGCAAGGGGAGACTCACTTTGGCACGGGTCAGTAATTCCTGTCGGCTACGTAACCTTATCGCTTTCACCCGGTCCTGCACTTCCGGATGCCCTAAAGTAATGAAAGACCGGATATTCTCCAGATCTTTCTTCCCAATTCCCGGCACCAACAATAACTCGTTGATATGAAGAAAATTCCCGTATTTCTTTCGAAATTCCAACAACTGGTCGATCTGACTGTCGGACAATAAAAACAACATCTTGAGGGAATCGAACCCGGCCGTATTTACGTTCACAGGAGTCATCAACAGATTAGAAAGGATATCGACCATCTCCTCGTATCCATCTTCTGTATTCAGAATATCATTTCCTTCCAACAAACGTTCAATATCAGGTAAATCCTGTGCCCAAACATCCAAAGAGACCAGTGAAAACAATAGAAATAACCCAAATTGCCAGCATCTCATCGTACTGAAAATTATACAACTTCTGCCAGGCCGGACCTCGCAACAAGCAGTAAGCTGTAGTTCTGCATCAGATATAAAATCCTAACATCCCGTTACCACAAGGGGGAACTCTCCATTAAAAATACCGACGGTATGAAATTAAGCGACGAAACAGAACGAACAAAAAATAAATTACCTTATACCGCCGGCATCACGCTATGACCACACAACAATAACACCTCATCTTATTATATTCTCAAATTTATGAATTATTTACTTAAAAACAAACTTAATTTAAAAATATTTACAAAAGAAAATCCCGTAAAGAATAGATAACTCTTTACGGGATGATATATCAGTCGGTTCAGATCAATTTGTTTTGAAATTATATTTCACCGCAGCCAATTCTTTATTGGCATCGACGATCTTCTTTTTCAAAGATTCTTTAAAATGAATCATCTTTTCTTTCAACTCCCGATCTCCGACAGCCAATATTTGTACGGCGAGAATTCCAGCATTCATCGCTCCGTTGATGGCTACGGTGGCTACCGGGATGCCCGGAGGCATCTGGATAATGGAATAAAGGGCATCCACGCCATCGAGGACGGAACCTTTTACGGGCACCCCGATTACGGGCAACGTGGTGTTGGCGGCAATGACACCGGGCAGAGCTGCGGCCATGCCGGCTGCGGCGATAATTACTTTAATACCGCGCTTACGGGCGCCTTTGGCAAATTCTTCTACTGCTTCCGGAGTGCGGTGGGCAGAGAGAGCGTTCATTTCGAACGGTACATGTAAATCATTGAGCAGTTGTGCGGCCTTTTCCATGACAGGAAGGTCGGAGGTGCTGCCCATAATGATACTGACAATTGGAGACATATTATTTAATTATTAGTGATTAGGGGCTAGTGATTAATCATTAATCAGTGCTTTGTATGCTTCTGCATCCAGCAGGCTGTCGAAGTCTGCGTCGGCGGCAGGTTTGATTTTGATGAGCCAGCCTTCGCCGTACGGGTCTTTATTTACCAGTTCCGGCTGTTCTTCCAAAGCCTCGTTTTGCTCTAACACTTCTCCTGCAACGGGCAAGAAGAGGTCGGAAATGGTTTTTACTACTTCGATAGTGCCGAATACCTCATCGGCTGCCAATGTTTCGCCTACTGTCTGGATGTCGACAAATACAATATCACCCAACTGTTCTTGGGCATAGTCGGTGATTCCTACATAAGCTACATCGCCTTCCTGGCGAATCCATTCATGCTCTTTTGTGTACTTTACATCATTAGGAAAATTCATAATCGTTAGTTTTAAGAGTTAATATTTAAAATAAGAATATGTTGAACAAACGGAATACTAATTTGCAGAACGGGTGCAGCACCAGCAGGGAGCAAATCAGCCCTACGGCGAAACCGCCCATTACCTCGCCCAGCGTATGGTGTTGGAGGATGATCCGCGCCGTACCCAACACGCCTGCGATGAGGATGAATATGCACAACCAACCCACCGGATTGTATCCGAACAGGGCGCTGAAAGCAACCAGTCCGCCTATTATGGCGCCGGCTCCTGCCATGTGTTCGCTGAGCTTCCACTTCAGGTTGACAATAACGCAGATTATCATCATGATGAGAGCGGCAAAAATAATTCCTGTCATATACCAGGGGATATTCAGCCGGTGCATCATGAGCAGGCAGAAGATGTAAGAGGTAATGGTCAGGATGAACGGTACATACCTTCGTTTCCGCTCTGCCAAATCGCCGGGGCCAAATCCGTTGATCTTACGGAAAAGGAAGATGGTCAGGGTAGGCATAAGGATTGTAAAGCAGTACACCACTCCCAGTACGATTAACTTGTATTGCAGCGGCATGATCCGCAGGTACGAAAACACGAATAGAATCAGGAATGCCACGAAGGGAATGGAGAACGGTGTGAATATCACCGAAACCGCCTTGGCTGCCCTGATGAGGGTTTTGTCAGTTATGATATGTTGTTGTTCTATGGCCATTTCTCTGGTTTTGCATTATCACTCTTTTGTCATTCCGCTGCCTTGTCCCTTTCTATCTCCTCAGCCTTGCCACCGGTATGTTTAGCTGCTGGCGGTACTTGGCTACGGTGCGGCGGGCAATCGGGTATCCTTTCTCTTTCAGGATTTCTGTCAGTTCATCGTCGGTATAGGGTTTTTTCTTATCTTCGCTGTCGATACATTCCTTAAGTATTTTCCGTATTTCCCGTACTGACATTTCTTCTCCGTCTTCCGTAACATATCCGTCATTGAAAAAGAACTTCAGCGGATAGATGCCGTAATTGGTCTGTACGTATTTGCTGTTGCTGACACGGGAGATTGTTGAAATGTCGAGTCCGGTGCGTTCTGCGACATCTTTCAATATCATGGGGCGGAGCAACGACTCGTCACCGTCGAGGAAGAAAGGGCGTTGCAGGTCGATAATGGCTTGCATGGTGGTCAGCAATGTGTTCTGACGTTGCTTGACGGCATCTATGAATCCTTGGGCGGCATCCATTTTCTGCTTCAGAAACATCATGGCCTCTTTGGACTCCTTGGACTGGTTGGCTTTGTTCCTGGTGTGTTCCTCTACCATTTCGGTGAAATCGCGGCTCATGCGCAGTTCGGGAACATTCCGGTTGTTGAGCGTAAGGTTTATGGTGCCGTCGTCATACGTATCCACAATGAAATCCGGTACGATTTGTTGCAGGTTTTTGCCGATGGCCTCGCCCAGCGATGCGCCCGGACGTGGATTCAATTTGCAGATTTCGTTTATGGCTTGGCGGAAGGCTTCTTCTTCCAGTCCGAGCTTTTGTTGTATTTTGTCCCAATGTTTACGGGTGAAGTCTTCGTAACATTCGGAAATAATGGCTTCTTCGATAGAAAGCAACGGGTTGGGAGTGAAGTTTTGCTGCTCTATCTTGCGTCGTATCTGGATGAGGAGACACTCTTGCAGGTTGCGGGCTCCCAATCCGGCCGGGTCGAAATCCTGAATGATTTTCAGGGCTTCCTCCAACTCTCCGGTGGTGGCTTCAATGCCGGCGTAGATGGCAAGTTCGTCGCTGATGCTTTCCAGCGATTTACGTAACAGCCCGTCGTCATCCAATGATCCGATGAGGTATTCGGCCAGTTCACGCTGGTGTTCGGTGAGATTGCGTTCGCCCAGTTGTTCTTTCAGGGTTTCATAGAAAGAAGTGGTATCGGAGAAAGGAATCTCTTCGGCCTGTTCTCCTTTGCTGCGGTTGTTTTCCTGTAATTTGTAATCGGGTATATCATCTTCGGTGAGATAATCGCTCAAGGAGTCATAATCGGTGTCTCCGCCCTCTTCTGTACCGGAGTCTGCGTCGGGAGCATCGGAATACTCATCACCGGCAGTATCGTCCTTCCCCTCTTCCAGTGCGGGGTTTTCCAGAAGCTCGGCACGTACGCGATCTTCCAGCTCTATTGCCGGAAGCTCCAGTAGCTTTACTACCAGAATCTGCTGTGGTGACAGCGTCTGTATCTGCTGTTGCGCTTGAGTCTGTATCTGTCGGGAACCTTGTGCCATACTTTATACATTGTTTACTTGCTGCAAAGATAAGTTTTATCTCCGCACTTTTTGCAAAAATAGTGAATAGTTCGGGAACGAGAAATCTTCTCTTATTATATTTAACAAGAAAGACGCAGCTTGGTTGTGTCTTACTGCATATGAGTGGAGGTCACTTCGGGAGTGAAATAGCATTAAAAGGCTTCTAATATGATATCAAAAGGCTTTTAATGATATATTAGAAGCCTTTTAATTTAATCTCATCCTAAGGAGGAGAGGGACAGGGCATTGAACGCAATTCCGGTGACTAAGTAGTTCTTCTTTATACATGTTCGGGTTTTATCTTATCCTTTCAAATATTCTTCTTATCTTTGTGGTATAACTATTAAAAAAACAGAATATCATGTTTGCTAAAGAAACGTATGTACAGCGTCGGGCCCTACTGAAGAAAAATATAGGCTCAGGAGTGTTGCTGTTCTTAGGTAATGACGAGCAAGGGCTGCATTATGAAGATAACACCTTCCGTTACCGGCAGGATTCTACATTTTTGTATTATTTCGGCTTGTCCTTTGCCGGCTTGTCGGCGATTATCGACATTGACGAGGACAAGGAGATTATTTTTGGAGATGAACTGACGATTGACCATATTGTCTGGATGGGTACACAGCCTACCTTGAAAGAGAAGAGCGAACGTGTGGGCATAACGGATGTGATGCCTTCCTCCGAGATTGTGAATTATCTGCACAAAGCGGTGCGTAAAGGACAGACGGTGCATTATCTTCCTCCTTACCGGGCGGAACATAAATTGAAACTGATGGATTGGCTGGGTATTCCGCCGGCACGACAGGAAGGATCCGTCCCTTTTATCCGCGCAGTTGTGGCGCAGCGTAATTACAAATCCGCCGAAGAGGTAGCGGAAATAGAAAAAGCATGTAACGTGACGGCCGACATGCATATTACTGCCATGAAAGTACTCCGTCCGGGCATGTACGAATATGAAGTGGTGGCGGAAATGAACCGGGTGGCCGAATCCAATAACTGTGAACTTTCATTTGCCACGATTGCCACGATCAACGGTCAAACCCTGCATAATCATTATCATGGAAATAAAGTGAAACCGGGAGACTTGTTCCTGATTGACGCCGGTGCGGAAGTGGAATCGGGCTATGCCGGTGATATGTCTTCTACGATTCCTGCCGATAAGACATTCACTCCCCGCCAGCGTGCCGTTTATGAAATTCAGAATGCTATGCATCTGGAGTCGGTCAAGGCGCTCCGTCCGGGCATCCCTTATATGAGCGTTTACGAACTTTCGGCCCGCGTTATGGTGGAGGGGATGAAAGAGCTCGGCCTGATGAAGGGTAATGCGGAAGATGCTGTTCGTGAGGGTGCACATGCTTTGTTCTATCCTCATGGGTTGGGACACATGATGGGGCTGGATGTGCATGACATGGAAAACTTCGGTGAGATTTGGGTAGGTTACAACGGCCAGCCCAAAAGTACGCAGTTCGGCCGCAAAAGCCAGCGCCTCGCCATTCCTTTGGAGCCGGGCTTTGTGCATACCGTTGAACCCGGTATCTATTTTATCCCTGAACTGATAGACCTTTGGAAAGGCGAAAAGAAGTTTAAGGATTTCATCAATTATGATAAGGTGGAAGAATACCGCAACTTCGGCGGCATCCGCAATGAAGAAGATTATCTGATAACGGAAACCGGTGCGCGCCGTTTGGGCAAAAAAATACCGTTGACACCGGAGGAAGTGGAGGCTCTGAGGTAGTTGAAAGCTAAAGGAACCGGATATTAAAAATTGAGAGTTGAAAGCCTGCCGCACAATGATGCCGCATAGTAGCTTTCAACTCTCATTTTGTTTAAGCGTGGAGCTCCAGTACAAATCGTGCCCCTTTGGTATAGCCGCTGTCCAGCGTGAGGCTGCCATTCATTTTGGTGGCAATGAGCGAACAGATAGGCAGGCCTAATCCGTCGCCTTGAGTCAGGTCTTTTACTTCGGTGAACGGTTTGAATATACTCTCGCGTTGCTCTTCGGGAATTCCGCAACCTGTGTCACTGATGATGAACTGATGTGTATGGGCACCGCGTTTTTTGAAATCCAACCATATCTTTCCGCCTGCCGGAGTGTATTCGGCGGAATTCTCCAGCAAATGTAGCAGGATGCGTTCCAGATGCTCTGAATTGATTTTTACATTCAGTTTGGGAGCGTTTACAGTGAGGACCACATCTTCTTGTACTTTGCTTCTTATTTTGTCCATGACGCTCTCGCAGAAAGTTGAAATGTTCTGTTCCTGTACTTCATAGGGCTCTGACAAACTGTTTTCCAACTCGGACAACTCTTGGATGTGACCGGAGAAAGTGCGTAATGCCTGTACGCCGGGCAACTGTGAGTCGAGCGTATCCAAGGTCGGTTCCATTTGGGCGGAAATGTTCTGAATGAATTTGGTTTTCAGTTCATTGTGCTCATTGGCAATGGCAATCGCCTTTTTTTGCTTGCGCGTCAGCATGATAAAACGCAATAATACGATTGCTCCTATTACTAATGCTGCTGCTAAGATGGCTGCCAATACGCAGAGTCCGATAATAATGTACTGTTTGGCGGAAAGGGAGTCGTCTTTCTCTTGGATGGTAGTCAGGCTCTCGTCATATTTCTTTTTCAATATATTCAGTTCGTCTTGTGCGGTGAGCGCTTTGACCGAATCTGTCCAGACAATGTATTTGTCATAGGTGCGGGCCACCAGTCCTGCGTTGTTTGCTTTGCGGGCAATGCTTATGAGGGTTTTGTAACATTCGTCCACCTTGGCATAATTCTTTTGCCGTTTGTACTGTTCTATCAGTTTCTTGAAGGCCGCATCTCCTTGTGAGTTCATGCCGAAAGTATAATAATAGTTGGCTTGGGTATATAGGAAATCGTTGTTCAAGGAGTCGCTTTTGGCGGCTTGGGCTGTTTCTTCCAGCTTTTTCAGTTGTTCTTTGGCGCGGGCAGGGTTTTTGATGTTGATGTACATCTGCAGCCGTTCTTTATTGATGCGGAAACGCAGGTCGGGGAGGTTCTTTTTAAGTTTTTGTTCGCCGTTTCCTATCAGTTGCTCTGCATTGCGCAGTAACTCGAATGCTTCTTTATAATAGTTCTCGCGGTGATAGAGGGCGCTGGCATTGACGCCACATTCCACTGCCTGGGTGTATTTCTCCTGTGAAGCAAAGGAATTATAGGCTTGTAGGAACAGGTAGCGAGCCTTGATATATTCTTTTTTGGCAAGACTTTCTTGTGCTTGTTTCATTAATTCATCGGCACGATTTTGTGCATACGTTTGGGCACACAGACAGAAAAGTGCCGCAAAAAGTACTGTAATGATTCTTTTCATTATGCGTAAGTTTGTTTTATTTGCTTACAAAGTTAAGACTTTCTTTGCTATGTTGTATGCAAAAGTCCATAATTTACCTCATTGGCGGATGGAATCTCCGGCATCGGTTTTAGTATTTAAAGCTGCTGCCGCCCAAGAACTCCCTCAGTAAGGATGTCGGTGGAATTTCCTTGTCCTGTACCGGTGTAAAATATTTGATGAATTTCATGAGACGATAGGCTTCGGCATATTCAGGGCAGTTGCGTGGCACACTGGTAAGTATGGGCTCTGCATGGCAGCGCAATACGGCAAACTCAAACAGCAAGGCTGAGTTGAACATGACATCGGCATTTTCCTGATAGGGGAAGATCCATTTGTCCTCGCCGGCACGTACACTGGGCCAACGTGAAATGGTTTCTTGAGCTGAATATCCCCGATAGTTGAAGTCGCGGATAATGCGGCGCAACAGGCGGTTGTCCGTTGTGGGAATCCAGTTGTGGTCGTCAAGTGAGATGGTTGTCAGCGCGGAAACATAAATCTTGTATTTATCCTCGGCGGATATTTGCGGGGTTAATTCCGGGTTCAGGGCATGGATGCCTTCCAATATAAGAATGGTATGCTTGGCGATGCGCAGTTTGTCTCCTTTATATTCTTTTTTGCCTAACGTGAAGTTGAACCGGGGCAGTTCCACTTCTTCTCCCCGAAGCAAGGCTTGCAACTGGCTGTTGAAAAGCTCAAGGTCGAGGGCATAGAGAGATTCATAATCATAATTGCCGTTTTCGTCACGCGGAGTATCTTCACGATCTACAAAATAGTTGTCCAATGAAATGGGATAGGGGCGCAGTCCGTTGGTCATCAACTGTACGGAGAGCCGTTTGCTGAAGGTTGTTTTTCCGGAAGAGGAGGGGCCGGAGATCAGGACAAGCTTTACGCGGTTTCCGTTTTCTCCCCGGTGATAGATTTCGTCGGCAATTTGGGCTATCTTCTTTTCTTGTAAGGCTTCGGCCACCTTAATCAGGTCGGTTGCATGGCCTTCCTCGCAGGCAAGGTTGAAGTCGCCCACATTGCTCAGCCCCATGATATAGTTCCAGCGCAGATGTTCTTTGAATACATCAAGCATCTTCTCTTGTTTTACTACATCTTCGAGTACGGCAGGGTTCTCTTTATTGGGAATACGCAGCAAGAGGCCGTCGTAATATTTCACGATGTCGAACAGCCGGATGTATCCGGTGCTGGGGACCAGACTGCTGTAGTAACAATCCACGGTATCCCCCAGACGGTAGTAGTAAGAGTAGAGCTGCCCGTAGGTGTCGAGCAGACGGGCTTTGTCTCCCATGCCCCGTTCTTCAAACAGGCGGACCACTTCGTCGGTGTGACTTTCCGTACGTACGTAGGGAATGTCGGCCGCAATGATTTCCTGCATCTTCTGCTTGATGCGCTGCACGTCGTCCAGTCCGATGGTGCGGTCGATGTGGAGCTTGCAGAAATAGCCTTTCGAAATGGGGTGCTCCAAGGAAATACTTCCCTGAGGATAAAGTTCTTCCACTGCTTTGACCAGGATGAAAAACAGCGAACGGACGTAGGTCCGCATGCCCGACGGACTGGTGATGTCCAGAAATTCCACGTCTTTGTTGTAGTACACCCGGAAGTCGAGACTTTCTACTTTGTTGTTGACTTTGGCACTGACCGGACCGTA
>ENA-ORTI01000562-ORTI01000562.1-human-gut-metagenome-genome-assembly--contig:-NODE-562-length-43920-cov-3.282093_pt1 | contig 43920 bp, 40 predicted proteins | sample MGYA00242071_ERZ509191 | MGnify/ENA primary metagenome ERZ509191 (study PRJEB26280, sample SAMEA2338832) | human gut metagenome | biome: human gut; feature: human-associated habitat; material: faeces...
GCGGGCTTGCCGCAAGAAAGCCGATGCTGTACGGGCAACGGCGTCACCGGCCGTCCTGACTGCCTTGGCCGGATTTTTCGGCCTTATGTTTCTCGATTATCGAGCGCACATGACTGTACGCAGAAATGCCCCACTGAACGAACGTGTACATCTGGCTCGCCCGGCCGGTGATCCGGTCGACGAGATAGCCCATCGAGAACATCTGCGAAATGCCCCGCCAGTCGGCCTTGAGCCGCTCTCCCAGCGAGTCCAGCTCGCGGTCGACGCGCATCCGCTCGATTCTCAGGTCGGTGTACGTGCGTATCTTTCGGTAGCAAACCCTGTTATTCATCATCGGAGTACTTATCGCCCAGATCGGACATCATCCGGCTGAACATCCGGACGGTTTGATTCAGAATCAGCCTCTTTCTCCTGCCGTACACGATCAGGGCCAACAGGACGAACAGGCCTCCCATAATCAGTATGGCGGCGAGCATCGAGCCGATGAGCATGCCCAGAAGCCATGTCAGCGCTGCGGCGAAGAACATCGCCCCGATACCCGCCAGAACAATCAGAACGAAAACGCTGAACAGCGTGCTGACGAAAGTCGAAAGATTGTCGATCAGGCTCAGCCTGAAGCGGTCCAGCGACCACATCGCGTAATCCTTCGCATCCAGGGCAGCGCGCTCGATCCGTCCGGGTCTGTCGTTGTTTTCCATACCTTACGGGAACTTATTCCTGCATCGAGTGCTGCATCGAATGATAGCCCTCCTCGAGAGTATCCTTCACTTTCTGACCGCCTTGCTTGATCTTGCCGGCGATTTTGTGACGGGTGTTGGCTCCCGAGTCGGGAGCGGTCAGCAGAGCGATCATCGCGCCGATGGCGGCTCCGCCCAAAAACGAAAAGAAACAACTGCCTTTCATGATTTCTATTTTTAAAAGTTAAACAATAAGTTCGCATCCTCGCTGCGCGGGAACGAGTCTCCCTTTTGCAAAAAACAAACCACAATTCGCGACGTGGAGCGATTCGCCGCAAATTCCGGCTTCTTCCGCCGGTCCGACGCTTTCTGCGGGCGGCAGGCCGCCCGCGGCACGTCTCCCGGGCAAAGCATCTGCCGCACACTGTCTGCCATACCGTCTTCCTACGCCGGCGGGCGCGGGCCGGATACTCCGAAGACAGCGCCCGGGCGCTTCCGTTTTGCCATTGAAAAGGGAAATCCCTATTTTTGCAAGCAAAGGCCCCGATCGACGGCCGTTCCCGAAAAACGGAGAACGGGACCGGACCGAAACCGATGAAACCGATGAAAAAGCATACGATCAAGCAGGCGGGCACTCTGCGAAGCCTGCTGTTGCTGTTCGGCCTCGCGCTGGGGAGCGGACTCTCCGCTCAGGACGCGGCGGCCGTACTCGACGCAGTACGCCGGCAGCACGCCCCTGACCGAAGGGTCGCCGTATTCGAAATCGAAGCCGAGCGGATCAACGACACGCTCCATATCCTGAAAGGGAAATGCGACGATCCCGAAGCGATCGAAGCGCTCCGCGCAGCGTTTCGCGGCGCAGGCATCCGGTTCGCCGATTATGTGAAAGCGCTGCCCGACGCCTCGCTGAAAGAGAAGAACGAGGCTCTCGTCACGCTCTCGTCGATCAATCTGCGGACGGCTCCGGACCACGCGGCCGAAATGAGCACGCAAGCCATCATGGGCACGCCGCTGCGCGTACTCGAACAGTACGACAACTGGTATCGCGTGCAGACGCCCGACGGTTACATCGGCTGGACCAACGCGGCCTCGATCGCGCTGAAGACAGCCGAGGAAACGAAACGCTGGCGCTCGGCCGCCCGTTACGTCTACACGGGCTACGCGGGATCCGTCTACGCCGGGCCGGACCTCCGCTCGGGCACGGTGTCCGATCTGGTGCTCGGCTCGGTTCTCGAAGCCGATACCGCAGCCAAAAGCGGCCGGAAGTTCGCTTCCGTCCGGCTGCCCGACGGAAGGTCGGGCTATGTTCTTCGCCGCGAGATCGAAGACTTCGAAACGTGGGCCTCTCGTCCGCTCGATCCGGACGGGCTGGAACGGACGGCGCGGCAGATGACGGGAGTCCCCTATCTGTGGGGAGGCACGTCGGTCAAAGGAGTCGACTGCTCGGGCATGGTGAAGACGGCCTACTTCGCAGGCGGCATCGTCATCGCCCGCGACGCGTCGCAGCAAGCGCTCACGGGCGAGCGACTCGCCCCGTCGGAATGGCCCCGATGTCTCAAGGGCGATCTGATCTTCTTCGGCAATCCGGCCAGCGGACGGGTGACCCATGTGGCGATGTATCTCGGCGAAGGGCGCTTCATCCACTCGGCCGGACGCGTCAAGATCAACAGTCTGGACCCGTCGGCCGACGACTATCTGCCGATGAGCTGTCTGTCGATCAGCCGAATCGGAACCCGGATCGGAACGCCCGGCATCACGGCGATCCGCTCGCATCCATGGTATTTCGACATCCGATAACGACCCATCCGAACCCGATATGAACAGAAAAGAATTTCTCAAGACAGCGGCCGCCGGCCTGATCGCAGCATCGGTCCCTTCCGTCGCGCTGCGCGCCGCCGCCCGCTCGCCGCACAAACGGCCCGAGCGACGCAGCGGCAGGCTGAGTCTCGCCTTCGAGCCCTACGACCTGAAACTGATCCATCCGTTCACGGTCGCGGTCAACACCCGCACGCACACGCCCGACGTACAGGTCACGCTCGAATACGACGGCATAACGGGCTACGGCGAGGCATCGATGCCTCCCTATCTGGGCGAGACGCAGGAGTCGGTCTGCCGCTTTCTGGGCTCGCTCGACCTGAGCCGGTTCACGGACCCGTTCCGCATGGACGAGATTCTCGACTACGTCGACCGGGCTGCTCCCGACAACCGGGCAGCCAAGGCTTCGGTCGATCTGGCGCTGCACGATCTGGTCGGCAAGCTGCTCGGACAACCGTGGTACAAGATATGGGGTCTGTCGCCCGAAAAGGCGCCCGACACCTCGTTCACGATCGGCATCGACACGGCCGAGGTCGTCCGGCAAAAAGTCGAGGAAACGGCTCCCTACAACGTGATCAAGGTCAAAATGGGCGTCGAGGGCGACCGCGAGCTCGTCGAGGTCATCCGCTCGGCGACCGACAAGCCGCTCTGTGTCGACGCCAATCAGGGATGGACCGATAAGGAGCGGGCGCTCGAAACGATCTGCTGGCTCGCCGAGCGCAATACGTTGTTCGTCGAGCAGCCGCTGCCCAAGGAGATGATCGACGAGACGGCATGGCTGCGCGAACGGAGCCCGCTGCCGATCATCGCCGACGAGTTCCTGCAACGCCTTCCGGACGTCAAGCGTGCCGAGGGAGTCTACGACGGCATCAATATCAAGCTGATGAAAAGCACCGGTCTTAGGGAAGCCTATCGGATGACTATTCTGGCCCGGGCGCTCGGCATGAAGACGATGATCGGCTGCATGACCGAAACCTCCTGCGCCGTCTCGGCCGCCGCGCAGCTCTCGCCGATGATGGACTGGGCCGACCTGGACGGTAATCTGCTGATCTCGAACGACCGCTTCGACGGCATGAAGATCGTCGACGGCCATATCACGCTGCCCGACCGGCCCGGCCTCGGCATCGTTCCCCTCTAAGGCGGCCAAACAGGGCCAAAGGCGCCGGCAGGGCTAAAAAATCGCTTCCGCTGCCGTCGGAATGGGAGAGACCGGCATAAACCGCTGTCAAAATACGGACGGCAAACAGAACCCCGATACGGAAACCGCCGACTATCGTCCGGCAAAGAGCCGACGGCCCGCCGTTCCCCTGAATCGGTTCGGGCCTGCCGGAAGCTACACGTCGGCCTCCCGCTCCGGCATTTTGCCGTCGCGCCCCGCTTCGATCGCTTTCGAAGCGGAGCCGTGCAGCAACAACAGTCCCCGGGCCCGCTCGTAACCGATCCCCAGCTCGTCGGCGACCATGCGCGTACCGCGATCGATCAGTTTGTCGTTCGAGAGCTGCATGTTCACCATGCGGTTGCCGCGCACCCGGCCCAGACGAATCATCGTCGCCGTCGTAATCATGTTGCAGATCATCTTCTGCCCGGTTCCCGACTTCATCCGCGAGCTGCCCGTCACGAACTCGGGTCCGACGACCATCTCGATCGGAATATCGGCCTCGGCAGCCAAAGGCGAGCCGGGGTTGCTCGTGATGCAGGCCGTCAGAACGCCGTGCTCCCGGGCCCGGCGAAGCGCGCCGACCACATAGGGCGTCGTACCCGATGCGGCGATGCCGATCACCGTATCGAGCGACGACACGCTCCGCTCGCGCAACTCCTCCCAACCGCGCTCCTCGTCGTCCTCGGCGAACTCGACCGGATTGCGCAGCGCCCGGTCTCCGCCCGCGATCAGTCCGACGACCAACGAGGGAGGCATGCCGAACGTGGGCGGTATCTCCGAGGCGTCGAGCACGCCGAGCCGGCCGCTCGTTCCGGCCCCCAGATAGAAAATGCGGCCGCCGCGCCTCATCCGCTCGACGACGGCCGTCACGAGTTTCTCGAGCTGAGGGATCGTTCGCCGCACGGCCGGCGCGACCCGAGCGTCCTCGTCGTTGATCCCTTCGAGCAACTCACGGACGGACATCTTGTCCAGATCGCCGTGCGACGACGGCTGCTCGGTTATTTTCACGAATGTCATATCTTGTTTTCGGTTGAATGATAGGCGATCAGACCCTCTATCGGGCTGCGAAGGACCGTTCCGATCCGCAGCGAAAGCCGTCCGGCGGCCCGCTCCAGCGGCTCGCGATAAAAATAGGCCACCGAGCCGACGCAATGCACGGGCAGAGAGGACGAGCCGGCATACTGCGCCACGTTGCGCCGGAAGAAGTCGCCAAAGCTCTCCTCGACCAGCGCGCGAATCTCGGGCACAGCGATATGCTCGGCCAGAAAGGGCGACAGCGAAGCCAAAAAGCGATTCGGAAACGGCTGACGGTAAACCCGATCCAATATTTCGGCAGGAGTCAGGCCGAAACGGTCGAGAAACATCTCCCGTAATCCGGCGGGCAACCGATTCTTCAGGCAGTCGCCGACCAGCCGGCGGCCCAGCACGGCCCCGCTCCCCTCGTCGCCGAGAATGAACCCGAGCGGCGACACCTGCTCGGCGATCCGCTGCCCGTCCCAGCGGCACGAATTGGACCCCGTACCCAGAATGCAGGCGATCCCCGGATCGCGCCCGCACAGCGCCCGGGCGGCGGCCAGCATATCGCTTCCTACTTCGACGCGACGGACGTCCAGCAGCGAGCGCAAGACGCGCCGAATCATCGCGGTCTGCTCCTCGAACGCGCAACCCGCGCCGTAGAAAAAAACGCTTCGGACCGGCCGACCGTCCAGCCGGGGAAGCAACTGCGAGGCCAGCGTGCGTTCGATCTGCTCCGGAGCCTGAAAAAAGGGATTCGTTCCGTCGGTCTCGAATCTCCGCACCGGCCGGCCTTCCCGTACGACGCACCAGTCGGTCTTCGTCGAGCCGCTGTCGGCAATCAGTATCATATCTTGACGTATATTCTTTTTCGGTACAACGGGAGTCCGATCAGCCACACCGCTCCTACCAGAAGCAACGGATAGGCCAGCGAGGCCGGGTAGTCGCCCAGCCAAGGTCTCAGCCCGTGCGAGTACACGACCGCTTGCAGGCTCATCGTCTCGCCTCCGCAAGGCACGCGGACCGCCAGCAGCACGACCGACAGCACGGAAGCCGTCACATACAGAAACAACGGATTGACTCCGAACACCTCGAAAAAGCGACTCCAGCGACGATGTCCCCGCACGTCGATCGTCCACATCAGCAACGCCAGCGCCGAAGCGGCCACGCCGCAGGTCAGCAGCGCGAAAGAGGGCGACCAGACCTTCTTATTGACCGGACAGAGATAGCCGAGCAGCCAGCCCGCGAGCATCAGCAGGGCTCCCCAGCGCAATATCTTCAGAATCTTCAGCTTCAATTCCTCCTCCGAGACGAGCGCCCGGCCGATACAGAAACCGATCAGCACATGGGCTACCGACGGGACGGTGCTCAGCAAGCCCTCCGGATCGAACGGGAATCCCTCGCCCCGGTACATGTGCGCCTCGCCGAGCACGGCACGATCCACCACGGCGACGACGTTGTCCGGCGACAGATCGAAACCGTTTCCCGACAGCAGGATCAGGCCGTAGGCGGCGAACAGCCCTGCTGCGATCCACGGAATCGCCCGCCGCCGCGCCGTCACGGCGATCAGGGCTCCCGCTCCGTAGCTGAGCGCCAGCCGCTGCAATACGCCCAATATGCGTATCCGCTCGAAACTGTCTGCCGAGCGCGCCACGCGCTCCCACAGCGGAACGCCCTGCTCGGCAAGCGACTGCATCGAGAAGCAGAAGCGCGAGAACCAGCCGACGGCCAGGCCAACGGCGAAAATCACCGCCGTGCGGACCAGTATCTTGCGTATGGCCGCGCCGCTGCACGCAAAGTCGTACTTGCGCAGCGACAGATAGGTAGAAACGCCCATGATGAACATGAACAGCGGAAAGACCAGATCGGTCGGCGTCAGTCCGTTCCACGCCGCATGCTGCAAAGGAGCGTATACCGCCCCCCAGCTGCCGGGATTGTTCACGAGAATCATGCCGGCGACGGTCATGCCCCGCAGTACGTCGAGCGAAAGCAGGCGGCCGCAGCCGGACGGAAGGTTGTTTTCCATAGGCCGAATCATTCTGTTTTTGCGGATTGTCCGGACTCCGTGTCCGGGAGCGCCCGGCCTGTCTCCCCTCGGCGACCGGGGACGATCAGCAGGCACAGTCCGACGAACGTAAACAGCGCATTGAATATCAACAGCTCATAGCTGAACGAGTAGCCACCGAACCAACGTTCCGAATTGCGCTGCAACACATAGCACAGCACCGGCGACAGCACGGCTACCAACGGAATCCAGCGGTCGCGCACGCTCCGACGGGTAAAGATGCCGAAAGCGAACAACCCGAGAATCGGGCCGTAGGTATAGCTGGCCAGCGTATAGACGGCGTCGATCACGCTCGTGTCGTTGAGCAGTCCGAAAACGAGAATCACCACGCCCATCGTCGCAGCCATGCCGGCGTGCACCCGTTTGCGGACGCGGGCGGTGCGCGCCTCGTCGCAGCGCTCGGTACAGCGCAGGATGTCGACCGTGAACGACGTGGTCAACGCCGTCAGCGCCGAACCCGCCGCCGAATAGGCCGACGAAACGAGCCCGATCACGAACAGCACGCCGACCGCCGCAGGGAAGTAGCCTCCGGTCGCAATCATCGGGAACAGTTCGTCGCTGCGCTCCGGCGTCCGGATGCCGCTCCTCTCGGCATAGAGGTAGAGCAGCACGCCGAGAACGAGAAAGAGCAGGATGACGAACAGCTGCAACAAGCCGCTGGTCACGATGTTCTTCTGCGAATCGCGGTAGTTGCGGCAGCTCAGGTTGCGCTGCATCATGTCCTGATCGAGCCCGGTCATCGCGATCACGGTGAAGGCTCCGGCCAGAAACTGCTTGAAGAAATACCGCCGGTCGTTCAGGTCGTCGAAAAAGAAAATCCGCGAATAGTCGTGCCACGCCACGGCGCCGACCGCATCGCCTAAGCCCAGATGCAAGTCCGAAGCGATAAAATTGATGCAGAGACCGACGCTGGCTACCAGACAGAACGTCTTCAGCGAGTCGGTCCAGATCAGCGACTTGACGCCGCCCCGGTAGGTATAGAGCCACACGAGGACCATCGTCGTCGCCACGTTCCACACGAAGGGCACATGCAGCGGCCCGAATACCAGCAACTGCATCACGAGACAGACCAGATAGACCCTCACGGCGGCCCCGATCATTTTCGACAGAAAGAAGAACCAAGCTCCGGTCCGGTACGACGCGATGCCGAAACGGCTCTCCAGATACTGGTAGATCGACACGAGCCCCATCCGGTAAAAAAGAGGAATCAGCACGAACGCGATCACGAGCTGCCCCGCCACGAACCCGAGCGCCATCTGCAAATAGGAGAACTGGCTGGCCTGCACCCAGCCCGGAACCGACACGAAAGTCACTCCCGAGATGCTCGATCCGATCATCGCGAACGCGACGACGGGCCAGGGCGAGCGGCGGTTGCCAACGAAAAAGCCCTGATTGTCCGCCCGTCGGCCCGACAGGCTGGCCACGAGATAGAGCACCAGAAAATAAGCGATTACGGTAACGAGAACGGCTGCCGGAGTCATGAGGAATCGTTTGGTCCGTTCAAAGTTAGCAACAATTCGGCAAAATACGCGATCCGCCGGCGAAAACCTTCGGCCCATGCCTCCGCACGATTCTCCGAAGTCCGGACCCGCTGCCCGCTTGCTTTCGGGCCGGCGACCCGCACTTTCAAGGAATCATACAGCCCCGTTCGGGTACCGAAACGCGGCAGGGAACTCCGCCGGCGCGCTCGCTTCCGAGCGGCGACGAACGAAAGGCGGCCGGTACGAATCAGACCAGATCGCGGAGCGTCACTCCGCTCAGCATTTCGGTCATTTTCCGATGGATGTCGGCAAACGAGGCGCGTATTTTGCACAGGCTCTCCTCCTTGCTGAACTCGCAGGAGCAGCCGGGCCGGCCGCTCGCGCAGGCCAACATTCCGGCCGTTCCCTCGAAGCGGGTCACGACGTCGCACAACGTCACCTCGCCCGGGTCCCTCGAAAGGTAGTAGCCTCCCGCCTTGCCCCGGACGCTTCCGAGCACGCCGCCGTTTTTCAGTTCGAGCAGGATACCCTCCAAAAACCGTTGCGGGATATGCTCGTCGCCGGCGATCCGGCTGATCGGGATCGGCCCGTTGCCGAACTCCCGTGCCAGAGAAGCCAAAGCCAGAATCGCATATCTCGTTTTCTTGGACAGCATGTTCCGTAAAAATGGATTTTTTACAAATTTAGCAAAATAAGGAGAAACCGCAACCCTTCGCCTTCCGAACGCCGGACCGGAAACCCGGCGACAGAACCTCCGGTCCGGCGAAAAGCCCCGACCGCCCGACATGCCGCTACCGGTACGCGCCGCTCGCAGACCGACGAAACACGGGACGGACCCGCAAGCGACTTTCCGGTCTGCCGCTCGCGGGTCCGTCCCCTATCCGTTAGAAAAGTACCTCCGAGCCTCTGCTGAGGCCCGAAACACCGTCCGATCACTCGGCCCAAAGCCGCGCCAGATTCAGAATCGTGCGCACGGCGCGGCCCATCGTGTCGAGCGAGCAATACTCGAACTTGCCGTGAAAGTTCATGCCGCCCGTGAACAGGTTCGGACACGGAAGCCCCATGTACGAAAGCCGGGCGCCGTCGGTCCCGCCCCGGATCGGACGGACGATCGGTTCGACTCCGGCCTCGCGCATCGCCTGCATCGCCTTGCCGATCACCTCGGGATAGGGCTCCACCTGCTCGCGCATATTGTAATACTGATCCTTGACCGTCAGCGAGATCGTCCCTTCGCCGTACTTGCGCGACAACAGCGCGACAGCGTCGGCCAGAAACCGTTTTTTCTCCTCGAACAGCTCGCGCGAATGATCACGGACGATATACTCCATCGAGGCTTTTTCGACCGTGCCGCTCAGGCCGACCAGATGATAGAAGCCCTCGTAGTCCTGCGTATGCTCGGGACGCTGCACGGCGGGCAGCAGCGAGTTGATCTCGCAGGCCACCTGCAGGGCATTGATCATCTTGTCCTTCGCATAGCCCGGATGAATGTTACGCCCTTGCACGACGATCCGCGCCGAAGCCGCGTTGAAGTTCTCGTACTCGAGCTCGCCCTCGAAGCCTCCGTCCACCGTGTAGGCGAAACGGGCCCCGAAGCGCTTCACGTCGAAAAAGTCCACTCCCCGGCCGATCTCCTCGTCGGGAGTGAATCCGATGCGGATCTTGCCGTGCGGAATCTCGGGATGGGCGAGCAGCCAGGCCGCCGCCGTCATGATCTCGGCCACGCCGGCCTTGTCGTCGGCCCCGAGCAACGTCGTACCGTCGGTCACGATCAGCGTATGCCCCTTGAAAAAAGAGAGCTCGGGAAAATCCTTCACCCGCATCGAAAGCGAGTCGTTCAGCGGAATATCGCCGCCGTCGTAGCGCTCGATCAAGCGGGGACGAATGTCCGCCCCTTTCATGTCGGGACTCGTATCGACATGCGCGACGAAGCCGATCACGGGTTTCGATTCGCACCCCGGCGTGGCCGGAACGGTCCCGGTCACGTAGCCGTTCGGATCGATCTCGACCTCGGTCATCCCGAGCGAGATCATCTCCTCGACCAGACGGTTCAGCAGCGCGAGCTGCTTGGCCGTCGACGGAAAAGTCTCGCTCTCGGGATCGCTCTGCGTATCGAAAGCGACGTAGCGGAGAAAGCGCTCCTTGAGTTCTTCGATAAAATCCATATTTCGTTCCATTTGGTTGTTCCTTTCCGAATAACGCGATCGCTCCGAATACCGGGAAACGTAATCGTACGGGCGGTTCCGCCTTTTCCGATCGGATCGCGCCTGCATAAAAACTCGCCCCAACGCTCTCCTCTCCGTATCGCCGCCCGTTCCGTTCCCGACCGCTTTCACAGTCGCCGGAGCGAAGCGGGACCTCGGAAAGGCCCGCGCAACGGCTCAGGTCCTATTCTCCTTTGGCCCGCAGGCTGTCCTTGACGAAATAGACGATCAGCAACGCGTACATTCCCACGGCGAGCCATTCGGCACCCTTCGACGCGTTCCACGACGAGGCGAACCAGTCGGCTCCGAAATAGCGCAGCAGCGCGCTCACGACGCCCATCAGCGCCCCGCCGGCGATAAAACCCGAAGCGATCAGCGTTCCCCGTTCGCGGCGCGCGCGGTTCGTGCGCTCGTCGCGGCTGCGGCTGCCGACCCACCAGCTGACGAGCCCGCCGATCAGCAGCGGAGTATTCAGCTCGAGCGGAATGAACATGCCCAGCGCAAAAGCCAGCGCCGGGACGCCGATCATCGTCAGGATCAGCGCCAGAGCGGCCCCGGCGAGATAAAGCATCCAGGGCGTGGCTCCGCCCTCCATCAGCGGCTTGATGACGGCGGCCATCGCATTGGCCTGAGGCGCCACGAGCGCACCCTCGCCGACGAATCCGTACGTCTGGTTCAGTATCATCAAAACCCCGGCCACGGTAGCCGCCGAGACGGCCGTGCCCAGAAACTTCCAGCCCTCCTGCTTCGCGGGCGTCGTTCCGAGCCAGTAGCCGATCTTCAGGTCCGTAATGAAGGCTCCGGCCATCGAGAGCGCTGTGCACACCACTCCGCCAATAATCATCGCGGCGGTCATTCCGCCTGTCCCGGTCAGGCCGGCGCTGACGAGCACCAGCGAGCTCAGGATCAGCGTCATCAGCGTCATGCCCGACACCGGGTTCGTACCGACGATCGCGATCGCATTCGCGGCGACGGTCGTAAACAGAAACGAGATGACGAACACAATCAGGATCGCGATCACCGAATGGAACCAGTTGTCGAGCACGCCGAAGCGGAAGAAGACGAACGTCGTGAGCAGCGTCGCGATCAGCAGCGCGAGGATCAGCTTCATCGGCAGGTCGCGTTGCGTGCGGCCGGTCTCCTGCCCGGGCGTCTGACGGCCTCGCAGCTCGGTCACGGCCAGCGACAGCGCCTGGCGGATGATCTTCGACGAACGGATGATGCCTACCACGCCGGCCATCGCAATGCCCCCGATCCCGATATGGCGCGCGTAGTTCCGGAAAATCTCCTCGGGCGACATGTCGCGGAGCAACGCGGTCACGCCCTCGCCGACGGCGACCGTCTGTCCGTCGGCGAAATGGCTGATGAACGGAATCAGTACGAACCATACGGTAAACGAACCGGCGCAGATATACGCGGCATAGCGGAGCCCGACGATATAGCCCAGACCGAGCACGGCGGCTCCGGTATTGACCTTGAAGACAAGCTTCGCCTTATCGGCCAGCAGCGTTCCCCACTCGGCCAAACGCGTCGAGACGTTCTCGGTCCACCAGCCGAACGTGCCAACCGCAAAGTCGTACAGTCCTCCGATCAGACCGCTGCAGGCCAACAGCTTGGCCTGATCGCCCTTCTTCTCGCCGGACACGAGTACCTCGGTCGTCGCGGTGGCCTCGGGGAACGGGTATTTCCCGTGCATGTCCTTGACGAAATACTTGCGGAAAGGGATCAGCAGCAGAATCCCGAGCAGGCCCCCGAAAAGCGACGACAGGAATATCTGGTAGAAATGAGCCTCCAGCCCCAGAATGTAGAGCGCCGGCAGCGTAAAGATTGCTCCGGCGACGATCACGCCCGAGCTGGAGCCGATCGACTGGATGATGACGTTCTGTCCGAGCATGCCGCTGCGGCCGGTCAGATTGCCGACGCCGACGGCGATGATCGCGATCGGGATAGCGGCCTCGAACACCTGTCCGACCCTCAGGCCGAGATAAGCGGCGGCAGCCGAGAAGACGATCGCCATCACGATGCCGAACACGACCGAATAGACGGTCACCTCTTTCGGCTTGGACGAAGCGGGCATCACGGGCGAGTACTTTTCGCCGGGGGCGAGCTCCCGGTAGGCATTATCCGGAAGCGAAGCGGGTTGTTTGGGTTCTTGTTCCATATTTCGGGTTTGGTTTTGTCATCCGACCGGCTCCGAGCGCCGCCGGCAGAGCATATCCGCCCCGCAAGCGAATCGTCGGCCACGAGCGGCCGGTCCGCTCGCAGGTCTCAAAGATAGCTCATTCCGTCTAAAAAAAGAAACGCAGCCAACCGGCTCCCGGGTAGTCCAGGTAGCATCGGACGGTCAGACGAGCGGTTCGTCCGTATGGAGAGCGGCAGAAGCCCGCGCAGAGATTGCCGGACAGGACAATCGCGTCCTTTGAACCGGAACCGATCGCGAGGCGAGCAGGAACTACCAGCGGAACAGAAGGAAAGGAGAAATTCCGTTCGGCAGGAAACCGCAGACCGTTTCCGTAACATAAAAAATCGCAGCGTCCCGTTGTCATAGAGCGGCAGAGCAAGTCTCCGGCACCTTCAATGGCCGTTCGACACCGATATGCCGGCCATGCACGGAGATGATGGTCCACGGTTTCCGTGTTTCCGCAGGAATCGACTCCGCAACCGGAAGCTCTTATCTGCACTCGATGATGATCTCCGGTTCGCCTGTCTCGTCGCAACCGATCCAACGATCGAGCATGAACTCGGCAGAGGCCACGTATTTCCGTCTGAAATCCGGTTCGAAAAAGAACTCTTTCGCAATCCGGTAGCGTCCCGGCTCGAAACGGTAAAGCCGGTACGGCAGCGCGTGCGGCATCCGTCCGATCGTATCGAAAGGTCTCAGAAGATAAGCCACCGCCGTAACGACCCGGGCATAGGAGATGCTCATCCACCGTCCGTCGCGGAAGACGCCGAGGCGAAAATCGGATTCGTCTCCGAAAACGATCTCGCGTCCGGTCCTATTCCGCACTGTCACCAGCACGCTCGCCCCCTCGACTTCGGCCGTCATCTCGACGAAACGCCCGTCGGGCCGTATCGTGTCGGGAATCAGGTCCACCCGTTTCCAGTCTATGATCCGGGAACGGGTCTCCGCCTCGCACATCCGGTCGAACCGGGCTCTCGTTCCGGACACGTCCGCGAACGTCTTGCCGATCCGGCAGAAGCCGATCGGATCGTACCCGATCTCGCGCCGGAAATTCAGCCGGAGCGTATCCCGCTCTCCGGCTCCGAGCACGATCCGCCCGGTATCCCGGCCGCGTACGGGAACGCTTTTCCAACGACCGTGCACCCGTTGCTCGAACCGGTATCCGGCATCGGTCGTCACGGGACGGCTACCCCGATTCTCCATCACCAGATACGACGCCGAATCGCAGACCAGCTCGGCGTACAGGCGGATCGAATCGGCGGCCGGCACCTCCGCAGCCGATACGCGCGCCGTATCGGCAGGAAGCGCCATCCGTCTTCGCTCGGATCGCTCCGCACAGGAAAGGCAAAAAACGGACAGCAGGATGAAAAAACAGACCCTCATCGCCATATTTTTCATAACGCGAACCCTTCGCTACCGAACCGTCCGTCCCCGACGTCGGCTCACGGACGGAACGATACGGATCGGCATGAAGAGACCGGTCCGGCGGTCCAGCGCCGCCCGGAGAACCGGTCGGGATAAAACGGAACGAGTCATCCGCCCCGTCCCCGCCGGCACGGACGGAACGGCATCGCTCAGGCTACAGCCGGCTCGTAAAAACGTAACTTCCCGATCCGACCTCGTAGAACGCCTTGCCGCCGGCCGCACGCAGAAACTTCACCCCGTCGGCCCCGGAGACAGGCCGTCCCGACTCGGCGACGCCCGCCGCATCGCGGGTCGGGACGCCGATCGTAGCGGTCGTGCCGACCGGAACGCTCACCTTCATCGTCAGACGGGAGCCGTCGCGCCTCCATTCGCTGCGGATACGGCCGTAAGGCGAGTCGTGCCAGGCCTCGACGAACGTCAGATCGCCTACGACCGAGGGATCGACCGTGAAGCGTTCGAAGCCCGGATAGGCCCGGTCGCACCGGATGCCTGCCAGATATTTGTAAAAATAGGCGCTGATCAGGCAAAAGGGCGGATGATTGCGCGAGGCCGAGCCGTCCCACGTCTCCCACATCGTCGTCGCCCCGCTCAGAGCCATGAATCCCCAGCCCGGATAGTCAGGCTGCGTCGCTAGACGGTAGGCCCGCTCGGGATCGATCCTCGGCATCAGCTCCATCATCGACAGCGTGCCGACGAAACCGGTTCCGATCCGATCCCGCGTACCGTCCAGATCGCGCAGCAGGCTGCCGAGCACCCGGGCGCTGTCGGCCTCGGGAACCAACCCGTACTCGAGGGGCACGACGTTGGCGGCCTGTCTGTACGGCGTCGGATTCTCGCCGTGGTAAATACCCGAAGCGGCATCGAAAAACTCCTCGTTGAAACGGCGGGCGATCCGGTCGGCCCAAGCGTCCAGCCGCACGGCATCGTCGCGCTTGCCCAGAAAGCGGGCGACCTCGGCCAAATTCCGCACGACACGGTAGTGCGAAGCGGTCCCGTAAAGCGTCAGCCCCTCGGGCGGCGCCATCGAATAGGACATCAGCGTGTCGGACAGCGTCATATGCGGGGATACCCAGTCGCCGAGCACTTCGCCGATAATCTCGGGTTTGCCATCCCGCTGACGCAGCAAGCTGCTCTCGGCAAAACGCATCATGGTTTCATAGTGGCGCTCGACGACCCGACGGTCGCCGTAATAGGCCAGCAAGTCCCAAGGCACGTACACGATCGCGGCGGGCCAGACGGTCGAGATGCTCTGGTCGTAACCGGTCGAGGGCGCGACGGTGCACAGCCCGCCCGCCGAGTCCTGCGTGCCGGCCAAATCTTCGACCCACTTGGCATAGAAGGCGGCCATATCGAAATTGTAGATCGCCGCCTGATCGGTCATGTAAGTATCGGCCGTCCAGCCCTGTTTCTCGCGGTGCGGACAGTCGGTCGGAATGCTGTGGAAATTGTTCAGCAGACTCGCGCGCGAGATGTCTTGCAGACGGTTGACCACATCGTTCGAGCAGACGAAACGTCCGGCCTCGGCCACGTCGGTATGAACCGGTACGGCCTCGACCCGCTCGACCGTGACGCCCGGATCGGCCGTCACGCGGACGAACTGAAAGCCCATGTACGCGAAACGGCACTCGAACGTCTCCGTCCCCTTACCTTTTAATATGTAGCCGTTCTGTTGACGGATATTGATCGACTTGTCGTAAAAGGAGGCGTAATCCGGGTCCTCGACGCGGATTTTCAGCTTCGACGGATGGATGTCGGGCACCAACTCCCGGTCCGACGGCAGCTCGCAGTACTCGACCAGCACGCGGGCGCCCTCGGGTCCCCGGACCCGCACGCGAGCCCAGCCGGCGATGTTGCGCCCGGCGTCGTAGATCGTCTGTCCGTTCCCCCGGTCGAAAGTCCGGACGGGCTCGATCGGATCGAACGCCCGCACGGGCGGCATCATCTGCGCCCGCAGCGGGCCGGCCCCGGGAACCGAAACGGCCGGACGCCACCCCTCGGCGGAAAATCCGGCCTCGCTCCAGCCGTCCTGCTCCAAGCGGGCGTCGTACAACTCGCCGTGGCGCGTGTCGTCGTACACGACCGGACCGCCGGCGGTCCGCCAGCTCTCGTCGGTCACGATCCGCTCGGTCGTACCATCGCTGTACCGGATCGCGAGCAGCGCGATTGCCTTGGGCTGCCCGACCCATTTCGAGCGGTACAATCCCCATATGTCGGTGCATATCGGGCTGTACTGACCGCGACCGAGCATGATCCCGATCGCATTGCCTCCCCGGCGGATCATTCCGGTCACGTCGTAAGTCACGTAAAACGCCCGCTTGTGAAAATTGGTCCAAGCAGGATCGAGCACATGATCGCCGACCCGGCATCCGTTCAGATAAGCCTCATAATAGCCCAGTCCGCAGACATACAAATCGGCCGAGACGACCTTCCTCCCGACGGAGAATTCCTTGCGCATCAGAGGCGAAGGATCGTAGCGGGGCGAGGCGTTCTCGTACAGGTCCCAGATCGTCCGGCCCGTGCCGACGAACCAAGGCCAGGTGTTCGGCTCCCGGTTCTCGACGTCGCAGCGCTTATGCTCGGCCCACTCGTTCCGCCACGTCTCCTCGTCGCGGGCGGCGATCCATTCGGCTCCGCCCCAGTCTTCCTCGCAGAGCGGCCCCATGCTCCAGCGGGCCGGCTCGCTCCAGCGACTCGGGCGATCGTCGGCATCCCACACCCGCACTTTCCAATAGCACTTGGCGAGGCCCGCGAGCGGCTTTCCGCCGTATTCGACCTGAATGCTGCGGCCCGAGGCCGTTTTCCCGCTGTCCCACAAGTCGCCCTCTCCGCGGGCGAGCAGCTCGGGCGACGAGGCGACCAGCACCCGGTAAGCCGTCTGCCGGTCGCCGCGCAACGACGACGACACGACCCAGCTCAGCCGGGGACGCATCGCATCGATTCCCAGCGGATCGGCCAGATACTCGCAGCGCAGGCTTCCGACCTCCGCCGCCCGGCACGTAAGAGCTGCCGTCAGCAACAGGACGGCTACGATCAATCGTTTCATAGTTATGTCAGGTTTAGCAGTTAAGTCATCCCAAATTCTACCTTGCCGGCGTCCGGAACATCCCCTCCAGAACGCCGCGCTCCGCCGAACTCCTTTTCCGGTCCGCGCCGGCGGGGCATCCGGCCGCCCTCATCCTTCTGCGGGAGCGATTCGTCGGCCCGCGAGCCCCGGGAGCGCAGCATCCTGCCCGGGCTCCCGAGCGATCCGCCGCTTTAGCCCGGCACGCATCCTCGACGGAGCATGCGCGAACGACGGGTCCCAACCCGTCGTCTATCTCACGGTTTTTCCGCGATCCGCTCGCCCACCCAGCGTGTCAGTTCCTCGAACCGCTTCACGCTCAGCACTTCGGGGCGGAGCGAAAAATAGTCGTGCTCTTCGCCGCGCAGGTCGCCGAACGCCGCATGCAACGAATTGCGGATCGTCTTGCGGCGCTGGCCGAAAGTCGCCTTCACGACACGCGCGAAAAGCGCCTCGTCGCAGTCGAGCCGTTCCACGCCGTTACGCACGAGCCGGACCACGGCGCTCTTGACCTTGGGGGGCGGATTGAACACGCCCTCGCCGACAGTAAACAAGTATTCGATATCGTAAAACGCCTGCAGAAAGACGCTCAGTATACCGTAATCCTTGCCCCCGGGACTCCCGGCGATCCGCAGCGCCACCTCGCGCTGCACCATGCCGACCACTTCCGGCACCCGGTCGCGGGAGGCCAGTATCTTGAAAAAAATCTGCGAGGATATGTTGTACGGAAAATTGCCGATCACGTTCACGCCGCCGGGAAACATCGCGGAGAGGTCCATTTGCAGAAAATCCCCCTCCATCAGGCGGGGGACGAACTGCGGATAATGCTCGCGGAGGTATTCGACGCTCTCGCCGTCGACTTCGGCTCCATACAGGTCGATATCGTCGCGTTCGAGCAGAAACTGCGTCAGCACGCCCGTTCCGCATCCCACCTCGAGCACCGTCCGGCAACGGTCGGCACGCAACGCGCCGGCGATACGCCGCGCGACGGACAAGTCGGTCAGGAAATGCTGACCCAGGTATTTTTTCGGTCTTACGTTCATTCGATTCTCCGTTACTTCGCTTCCGCCATGCCGGTCCCCGCACCCGCTTCCGTAAAAAGTGTCCGGCCGCCTCGCCCGCCGCACGGAGGCCCCGGCTTCCCGGCACGAGCCGCCACCAGGCTTCCCGCAGCCTCCGGTTCCATCTCCCCGACGGTCATATTCCGCCGTTTCCGGTCCCTTCCGTGCGGCAGGGAATCCGCACGAGGCAAGGGATCAGTTGCCCAGCTCGCTCATGAACTTGATCCGCACCAAGCGGATCTCTTCCTCGGTGAAGTCGCCGCCCAACTCCTTGATCGCCTCGTCGAGCGAATCGGTCTCGGCATCCTCCTTGAAATAGAGATATATCTCCTCGGCCTTGTCCTCGTCGACCGCCTGATCGACATAGTAGCCGACATTGAGCCGCGTCCCCGAGTGAACGATCGCCTCGATCTCGGTAAGCAGCTCGTCGAAATCCATATCGCGGGCGCGGGCGATGTCCTCGAAGTCCATCTGCCGGTCGATGCTCTGAATGATGAACACCTTGCTTCCGCTCTTGTTGACGACGCTCTTGACGACCATGTCCTGAGGACGGACGATGTCCTTCTCGTCGCAATATTTCTTGATCAGTTCGACGAACGGCTTGCCGAACTTGCGGGCCTTGCCGGCGCCGACGCCGGTGATATTCTGCATTTCGTCGAGCGTGACCGGATACTGGATCGACATATCCTCGAGCGACGGGTCCTGAAAAATCACGAACGGAGGCAGCTCCATCTGCCGGGCCACCTGCTTGCGGAGGTCCTTCAGCATAGCGTACAGCTCCTCGTCGGCCACGCCGCCCTTTCCGGCCGGCGGCGACACGGTATCGTCGTCGTCCCCGTCCTCGTACTCGTGGTCGGCCGCAATCATCACCGAGTGCGGATGACGGACGAACTCCTCCCCCGCCGCATTGATCGACAGCAGGCCGTAGTTCTCGATATTCTTATCGATCAGCCCCAAAATCAGAGCCTGACGCACGACGGCTCCCCAGAAGCGGTCGTTACGGTCGCTGCCCACGCCGAACCACTCGCTCTTGTGGTGGTTGTAGGACTTGATCAGCGCGTTGTTGCGTCCGACCAGCATATTGATCAGATAGTCGGCTTTGAACTTATCGCCTATGGACTGAAGCACCTGCAACATCAGCTTCATCGGCTCCATGCCCTCGAAACGCGGCTTCGGATGCAGACAGTTGTCGCAGCATCCGCAATTCTCCTCCGCAAACTCCTCTCCGAAATAGTGCAACAACGTCTTGCGCCGGCAAACCGAGCTCTCGGCATACGAGACGGTCTCCTGCAGCAGCAGGCGACCGATCTCCTGTTCGGCCAGCGGCTTGCCCTGCATGAACTTCTCGAGCTTCTGGATATCCTTATAACTGTAGAACGTGATGCAGTGCCCGCCCGCTCCGTCGCGGCCGGCCCGGCCCGTCTCCTGATAATAGCCTTCGAGGCTCTTGGGAATATCGTAGTGGATCACGTAGCGCACGTCGGGTTTGTCGATGCCCATGCCGAAAGCGATCGTCGCGACGATCACATCCACCTGCTCGTGCAGAAACTTGTCCTGATTGGCGGCGCGCGTCGCCGCATCCATACCGGCGTGATAGGGAGCCACTTTGATATTGTTGGCGGCCAGCAACTCCGAAAGCTCCTCGACCTTCTTGCGGCTCAGGCAGTAGATGATGCCCGACTTGCCCTCGTTGCTCTTGATGTAGCGGATGATCTCCTTGGTCGCATTGGTTTTCGAGCGGACTTCGTAAAACAGGTTCGGGCGGTTGAACGACGACTTGAACACCGCCGAATCGAGCATGCCCAGATTCTTCTGGATATCCATCTGCACCTTGGGCGTCGCGGTCGCCGTCAGCGCGATCAGCGGCGCGGGTCCGATCTCGTTGATGATCGGGCGTATGCGGCGATACTCCGGCCGGAAGTCGTGTCCCCACTCCGAAATGCAGTGCGCCTCGTCGATCGCATAGAACGAAATTCTGATTTTGCGCAGGAAATTGACATTATCCTCCTTCGTAAGCGACTCGGGGGCGAAATAGAGCAGCTTGGTCTTGCCGTCGAGCACGTCGCCCTTGACTTTCGCTACGGCAGCCTTATTCAGCGACGAGTTCAGAAAATGGGCCACGCCGTCCTCCATACTGAAAGTCCGCATCGCATCCACTTGGTTTTTCATCAGCGCGATCAGCGGCGAAATGACAATCGCCACCCCGTCCATCATCAGCGCAGGCAACTGATAGCACAACGATTTGCCGCCTCCCGTCGGCATCAGCACGAACGTATCCTTTCCGTCCAGCACGTTACGGATAACCGCCTCCTGATTTCCCTTGAAACTGTCGAAGCCGAAATAGCGCTTCAGGCAGTCGCGCAGTTCAATATTTTGTTTCCCAGACATCTGTCTTCTATAATTATACCCTTACCCATTCGTATTAGTGATTAAAGATAGTAAAAAATCCCGAAAATTTCTAACTTTGTAGAAAAAATTTCACTCGCCGCGCCATTCTTATGAGATTATACACGAAAGACTTAGTCAAGCGATACAAGGCACGCACGGTCGTCGACCACGTTTCGATCGAGGTCAACCAAGGCGAGATCGTCGGGCTGCTCGGCCCCAACGGCGCCGGCAAGACGACGACGTTCTACATGATCGTCGGGCTGATCAAGCCCAACGAGGGTCAAATCTTCCTCGAGGATCAGGAGATCACCAAGGAACCGGTATACAAACGCGCCCAGAAAGGCGTGGGGTATCTGGCGCAGGAGGCTTCGGTATTCCGGCGGCTCTCGGTCGAAGACAACATCAAGGCCGTGCTGCAAATGACGAACTTTCCGAAAGACTATCAGGCCGAGCGGCTCGAAAACCTGATCGAGGAGTTCCGCCTGACCAAAGTCCGCAAGAGCCTCGGCATCCAGCTTTCGGGAGGCGAGCGCCGACGGACCGAAATCGCGCGCGCCGTAGCCATCAATCCGAAATTCATCCTGCTCGACGAGCCGTTCGCAGGCGTCGACCCGATCGCCGTCGAGGACATCCAGAGCATCGTGGCCACGCTCAAGAACAAGAACATCGGCGTGATTATCACCGACCATAACGTACACGAGACCCTTTCGATCACCGACCGCACCTACCTGCTGTTCGAGGGCCGCATTCTGAAAGCCGGCTCGGCCGAGGATCTGGCCAACGACGAAATGGTGCGCAAGGTCTATCTGGGACAGGACTTCAAACTGCGCTGAGGCTCTATGGACAAGACGATCAGACGATCCCGGGCGGAAGGCAGCGTAACGGCTCCTTCGTCGAAAAGCTATGCCCAGCGGGCCGTTGCGGCCGCCCTGCTCTGCGAGGGGACGAGCACGCTGACCAATATGATCCTGTGCGACGACACCCGCGCCGCGCTGCAGGTGGCCGCCGATCTGGGCGCCGAGGTAGAGGCGGGAACAGACGGCACGACCTATACGGTCCGCGGCGGACTTCGTCCTCACGCGCAGGCGATTCATATCGGCGAGTCGGGACTGGCGGCCCGGCTTTTCACGCCGATCGCGGCGCTTTGCGGCGAGCGGATCACGATTACCGGCCGAGGCTCGATCCTGCGACGCCCGCTGGCGATGATGGAAAAACCGCTGCGCACGCTGGGAACCAAGGTGACGAGCGAAAGCGGATACCTCCCGATCCGCATCGAAGGCCCTCTGCACGGAGGCGCCGTATCGGTGGACGGATCGCTCAGCTCGCAATTCATCACCGGACTGCTGATGGCCCTGCCGCTGGCCGAACGCGATACGACGCTCACCGTACATAACCTCAAAAGCCGCCCGTACATCGACATGACGCTTTCGCTGCTCGGCACGTTCGGCATCGATGTCAAGCACAACGAATACCGGCAGTTCTTCATCGAAGGGCGCCAGCGGTACGCCCCGGCCCGATACAATGTCGAGGGCGACTGGAGCGGCGCCTCCTGCCTGCTGGTAGCCGGCGCGACGACCGGCGAGGTGACGGTGCGTAACCTGAATCCCGTCTCGCTACAGGCCGATATGGCCATCGTCGATGCGCTGACTCGCGCCGGAGCCCAGATCACGACGACCACCGACTCGGTCACGGTCCGCCGCAGCCCGTTGCACGCTTTCGAATTCGATGCCACGCACTGCCCCGACCTCTTCCCCGCGCTGGCGGCGCTCGCAGCCTCCTGCCAAGGCACCTCGACGCTGAGGGGAACCCGACGGCTCGCGCACAAGGAGAGCGACCGGGCACGCACGATCGCCGACGTGCTCGAAAGCATGGGCATCAACGTCGACCTGTCCACGCCCGACGTCATGCGCGTCACCGGAGGCGAAATCCGCGGAGCGGAGGTCAGCAGCCACAACGACCACCGGATCGCGATGGCCGCCGCCGTAGCGGCCCTGCGATGCGGGCAGGGAAGCGTCACGATCCGCGGAGCGGAAGCCGTCGCCAAGTCGTACCCCGAATTCTGGGACGATCTGAGCGGGCTGCTCCGTCCGGACGAACACGGCCACAACGAAAAGACAACCATATGAACAGCTTCGGAAGACTATTCAGGGTCTCTATTTTCGGCGAGTCGCACGGGCCGCTGGTCGGCGTTACGCTCGACGGCGTACCGGCCGGCATCGCGCTCGACGAGAAATCGTTCGAAAAGGACCTGAACCGCCGCAAAAGCGGCAAGCGGGGTACGACGCCCCGCAAGGAAAGCGACCTTCCGGAAATCGCTACCGGCCTGTTCCGAGGCCGGACGACCGGAGCGCCGCTGACCGTTCTGTTCCGCAACGAGAACACCCTCTCGGGCGACTATGCCAACCTCGTCGCCCATCCCCGCCCCTCGCACTCCGACTGGGTCGCCGCCCGCAAGTTCGGCGGCTTCAACGACTACCGGGGCGGCGGACACTTCTCGGGACGGCTGACGCTCGGGCTGGTAGCGGCCGGCGTCGTAGCCAAGAAGATTCTCGGTCGCAAGGTCAGGATCGAAAGCCGGATCGTCGAGATCGACGATTGTAACAATCCGGACGACTTTCCGAAAATCGTCGAGGAGGCGTTGCGGGCTCAGGACTCGGTCGGAGGCATCGTCGAATGCACCGCGACCGGCGTACCGCCCGCGCTGGGCGAGCCGTTCTTCGATTCGGTCGAAAGCACGATGAGCCACCTGCTTTTCTCGATTCCGGCGGTCAAGGGCGTAGAGTTCGGCGCAGGATTCGCCGCCGCCCGGATGCGGGGCAGCGAGCACAACGACCCGATCATCAGCCCGGACGGCACGACCGCGACGAACAATGCCGGAGGAATCGTGGGCGGGCTTACGAACGGCAACCCGGTCGTCGTCCGCGTGGCGATCAAGCCGACGGCCAGCATCTCGTCGCCGCAGATCACGCTCAACACCGAGTCGGGCAAGCCCGAAGAGCTGCGGATCAAGGGGAGGCACGACGCCTGCATCGCGCTCCGCGCTCCGGTCGTCGTCGAAGCGGCGGCAGCCGTCGCGCTGTGCGACCTGACGCTCATCGCGCGCTCGCTTCGGCCGTAGGCTGAAACGGGCCTTGCGCACGCCGAAAGACACGGGAAAATCGTACCCGAGCTCGGATCTTCCGGAGGAACCGGATTTAGCCGCAGGTTTTGCATTTATGTTAAAAATATATACCTTTGTGCTCTATTTTTGACACGGAATGGATGTTTTGAAGAAATACTCCATCGCTTTCAAAGGTCTCGGAGAAGGCACGCACCGGTTCGACATGAAAGTCGACGATCGCTTTTTCGAAGCGTTCGAAGGCTCGGAAATCCGCCGGGGAAACGCCGACGTGAGGCTGACGCTCGACAAAAGGGGCAACGGCATGGCGCTGGACTTCGACATCCGCGGCGAGGTGGCCGTCGAGTGCGACCGCTGTCTGGAAGAGTTCATGATGCCGGTCCGCTACGAGGGAACGTTGCACGTACGATACAGCGACTGCGAGCAGGAAAGCGACGGAGAGGTGATGTGGATCAGCCCGTCGGAAACCGAGCTGAACGTGGCGCAGTACATCTACGAGAGCATCTGCCTGAGCCTGCCCTACCAGCGGGTTCATCCCGACGACAGCGAGGGACGCAGCACCTGCGATCCCGACATGCTGTCGCGCTTCCGGATCGTCAGCGAGGAAGAGTTCGACCGCCTGTGTCCGGGGACCGAAACGGACGGAAGTTCTCCGTGGGAAAAACTCAAGGAAATCAAGCCCTCGAAATAGCCTCGTCGCGGACGGGCTCGCAGGGCGGACAGATAACGAAGAATATTAACAGTACAAACTTTTTCAAAAATGGCACATCCCAAGCATAAGGTCTCCAGCACGAGACGAGACAAGAGAAGGACGCACTACAAGGCCGAGGTTCCGACCGTTTCGACGTGCTCGAACTGCGGCGCAGCCGTGCTTTACCACAGAGTATGCCCCGAATGCGGCTTCTACAGAGGCCGTCTTGCGATCGAGAAGAAAGCGGAGTAGCCGTCCGGGCCAAAGTCATAGCTTATGACGAGAATAGGAATTGACGCAATGGGCGGAGACTACGCTCCGCAGGCGGTGGTATCGGGCGCCGTACTGGCCGCAGGACTGATCGCTCCGCAGAGCAAGATCGTCCTGTTCGGCGACAGGCCCTCGATCGAGGAGCTCCTCGCCAAGGAGAATTTCCGCGCCGACGCATTCGACATCGTGCATACCACCCAAGTGATCGAGATGGGCGACAATCCGGCCCTGACCTTTCGCCAAAAGCCCGATTCGAGCATTGCCGTCGGATTCCGCCATCTGACGGAAGGACGGATCGACGGATTCGCCAGCGCCGGGAGCACGGGAGCGATGATGGTAGGCTGCATGTACACGGTCAAGCAAATCGAAGGCATCATCCGGCCAGCCATATCGTCGGTCATTCCGACGATCGACGGCGGCAGCGTGATGCTGCTCGACGTGGGGCTGAACGTGGACTGCAAACCGGAGGTGCTGTATCAGTACGCCGTCATCGGCAACCTGTACGCCCAAGGCGTTCTGGGCAAGAAGGAGCCCCGTATCGCATTGCTCAACATCGGCGAGGAAAAGGAGAAAGGCAACCTGCAGACCAAAGCCGCCTACGAACTGATGGACGGCAGCGCCGACTTCCGCTTCGTCGGCAACATCGAAGCCAAGCACATTTTCTCGGGCCGCATCGCCGACGTCGTGGTATGCGACGGATTCGTGGGCAACACGATCATCAAGCAGGTAGAGGGCGTCTACAACATGGCGCTCGAGCAAGGGCTTCGCAATACCTACTTCAACCAGCTCAACTACGAAACGGTCGGCGGAACCCCGGTACTGGGAATCAATGCCCCCGTTTTGATCGGGCACGGCTGCTCGAGCGCCGAAGCCATCAAGAATATGGTGCTTCAGACCGAGAAAACCATCCATGCCCAGTTGGACACCAAACTCAGAGAAAGATTCAGTTAATGGCAAAGAAGAAAACCGCAGCAATCACGGGCGTCGGCGCGTATCTGCCCGACTATATCCTGGACAACATCGAGTTGAGCCATATGGTGGACACGTCCGACGAATGGATCATGTCCCGTATCGGAATCAAGACCCGCCATATCCTCAAAGGCGAGGGTCTGGGGACCTCCTACATGACGGAACGGGCCGTCAAGGACCTGCTCGAAAAGACGAATACCGATCCGCTCGACATCGAGATGGTCGTCTGCGCGACGGTCACGCCGGACATGTTTTTCCCGTCGACGGCCAACCTGACCTGCTACAAAACAGGGATGAAAAACGCGTTCGGATTCGATCTGTCGGCCGCTTGCAGCGGTTTCTTGTTTGCGCTCAACACGGCTGCGAAATATATCGAGACCGGAACCTTCAAGAAAGTCGTCGTCATCGGAGCCGATAAGATGTCGTCGATCATCAACTACAACGACCGCAATACATGCCCGATCTTCGGCGACGGAGCGGGCGCCGTGCTGCTGGAACCCTCGGAAGAAGGATACGGCGTGCTGGATGCCGTGCTGCACTCGGACGGCGGCGGCGGCCAACACCTGTACATGAAGGCAGGCGGCTCGGCCTACCCCGCCACGCACGAAACGGTCGAGAACAACTGGCACTATGTTTATCAGGAAGGTCAGGCCGTGTTCAAGGCCGCCGTATCGAACATGGCCGACACCTCGGTCGAAGTCATGGAGCGCAACAAGCTGACGCCCGACGACATCACCTACCTGGTCCCGCATCAGGCCAATCTGCGGATCATCGACGCGACCGCCCATCGTATGGGCCTGCCGCGCGAAAAGTGCATGATCAACATCGACAAGTTCGGTAACACGACGGCTGCCACGATTCCGCTCTGCCTATGGGATTACGAGTCCCGGCTGAAAAAGGGCGATAACCTGATTTTGGCAGCTTTCGGCGGCGGCTACACATGGGGAGCCGAATACGTCAAGTGGGCGTACGACGGCGGCGATTTCTCGAAATAGCACGCGTCTCGTCCGGTTTCATGCGCGAAGCAAGGAAACAAACGGACCGAAAAGCACATAAAGGCGGTTCTATAGTTCAAGGGATAGAACGGAAGTTTCCTAAACTTTAAATCCCAGTTCGAGTCTGGGTAGAACCACTACACGAATTCCTGACAAAAGCTCATTGTCAGGAATTTACTTTTCCACGAAATAACAGAGCGACGTCCTTCAGGGCGTTCATATCGCCGTGCAATCCAATCCAATCCAATCCAATCCAATCGTTGTATTTCCTCTTTCGGCATACGGCTTCAAATCCTGCAACGGCGGGAACACATATCCGACATCTACGCCGATTCTCCGTCGCTACGGCCCATCGGAAATAGAATTGCGCCGGCCCCTCGTCACCGTTTACGTGTAACGATAAAGGCCGGCGTATCGGAAGACGGGGGTAGCCGGACACGACGGCCGGCAATCCTCGCTCATACACCTTTCGGGAAAATCGGAATCGGCATCAATACTTCAACCGCAACGCCGGAACGAAACCGCACCGCACGGAGCCCGCGCAGGAACCACTGAAATGCCGAAAATCGAACGCTCCAAGGCGCCTCTTCTCCTTGAAGTCCGGGACGAGGAAGCGAATGAAACCCGGAACAAAAACCGTCGAACGAGAAGAAACGTCCCGCACCGTATGGACTCAAAAAACGGTCATACCGAACCGGCCGTACTCCCTCTCCTTCTTTCTTAACGCCAGTAGCTTTCCGACTCCGGCGGCATCCTGCCAAAAGACACGATTACGCTTTCGGATAAGCCGGTGGGGAAATCGGATTTTTCCCGCATGACCGGACCTGTCGGCAGGATACTTCCTAAAACTCGAAACGCAGCGAATCGGCCGGCTCTCGAATCTCTCCCTGCCAGTCGAAATAGCCCTTATAGGTAGGATCGTTGGGAAAATCGACCGTCAGAATGCGAGAAAGCGTGTCGGCTGCCGCAACAGTCAGGTACTTACCCGTATATTTCTGCTGACAGGGCCAGCGGTCGTGATAGTCGCCGAAAAGGGCCACGACGTAGTATTTCCCCGGCTCGACACGGATCGAATGATGGCTGCGGTACGGGTCCCACGTATCGGGATGCCTGTAATCGGGCATGACCAACACATACTTGTTTCCCTCTACAGCCTCATTACGGTCCACGACCAACGGCACGACCGATGTTCCGTCGGTCAGCGGAAATTCATTGTCGCGCAGCAACATGCGCAGAACGGTCAGATTCGCGTTACGGTAATCTTCTTCCGTCCCGGACGGGATATCGATCCGCTCCTCGACGAATTGCTGCCCGTCGGAAGCATCGAAGAAATAGAAATGAGCCGATGTTTTTTTGGCATTCTGTCCCGCCTCGTCCAGCATATAGGCGTAAAGCTTGACTTCGAGCCGGCCGTCGTTCTGCGGCTCGTCCTTCGAACAGGAGAGCAACGATAAAGCGATCGGAATGGCCAGCCATACGATTTTTTTCATATCGGAAAAGACTATTTCGCGCAAATTAAAAACATTATCGGCTATTTCGCAAATAAGGCTGCCGGAAACCGCCTGCGGACAGAATTCCGACCGATACCCTCGACCCCGACTCTGCGCCGACCTTTCGGCAAACGTATTTCCGTGCCTTTTTCGTATAATACGGTCGGACCGGACGGCATTACGCCCCCATAAAAACGACAAGAAGAAGCCGGCCCGATCGTTCGGGAACTCGCCTTACCTGCGCAATTCCCCGGCAAGACCTCGCGGACCGGCTCGAAGAAACGGGCCGGACAATATGCCCGGCCCGCCTCCTCCGCGTCATCGGAATCATTTCATTTTTTCCTCCATCCGATCTGTCGTCTTCTGCGCCTTTTCCTTGACGACATGAGCGGCATGAGTCGCCTTTTCTTTCACCGTGTTCTTAGCATGCGTCACGTTTTTCTTGACGTCGTGCATGACTTCCTCGGCCTTCGTCTTGGCCCCGTTTTTACAATTTTCCATAATCATGAAATTTAAACATCACCTAACTTTCTTCCGCCGGCTCACCAGCGAAACGATCCACAAAAGCACGATCGCACCGACCACCGACGTAATCAGGCTTCCGAAAGTCCCGACAGCCACCCAGCCGAACAGGCTGAAAATCCATCCGCCGAGCATGCTGCCGATAATACCCACGATCAGATTGACGAGCATTCCGGAACCGCTCCCCTTAACGATCAGGCTGGCAATCCACCCGGCAACCAGCCCGATAAGCAAATACCATAAAAAATACATAGCTTTCGTTTTTTAAATTCATTCCTGTGTTACGAGCCATCAATACGCGTGCCATAGCGCGGCAAGCCGAACATGCAGACCTTCCGAAGAAGAGAGGAAAAGAGGCCTAAACGGAACGGAGCATGCTCCTTCCGACACTGGAACGCATGCTCGAAATATGCGCACGGATATCCCGCGCAAAGAGCGACCGGCCGATGCGCCGACAGAAGAACGGCCGCCTTTCGCCGGCTATACAGATATAGCCTGCATCGATGAAAACCGCGGATAGTCGCATCCGAAACTATTCGGCTCCGGAACGCTCCGCTGCGTCGCAGAGGCCGCCTCCGACCCATTCTTCGAAGGAACGGCAAGTCAGAGAAGGAAAACCGGGCCGGTACCACTCGATGCGATCGAGCGCCGAAACCCGCACGAGCGGAAGCGATTCGTCCCGGCCGTCCGATATCGGACGAAATCCGTTGCGTTCCAGCGCATTCTTCGTCCAGCGGGCCAAAGCCTCGTCCGCAGCTTCGAACCGCACGGCGGGAGCATCGTCCTGCCTGCTGCGCAATCCCCCGGCCTGCCGATCGAAAAACAGACCGCCTCGCCCGAAATAGAGATCCATCCGGCCCGAAAGCGCCAAGTCTTCGGGCGTACCGCAGCAAAATCCCTCGGCACGCGAAAGCAGCCAGATCCGGTCGGAAAGCCGGAGAGCCTGCTCGACATCGTGCGTCGAAAGCAAGACCGTTTTGCGTTGCAAGCGGGCCAAACGATGAAGCAGCTCCATGATTTCGATGCGGCTCGCCACATCCAGAAAAGCAGTCGGCTCATCGAGCAGAATGACGGGACACTGCTGAGCGAGCGTCTTGGCGATCATCGCCTTCTGGCGCTCCCCGTCGGATAGCTCGGCCACATAGGAATCCGCCTTGGCCGTCATGCCGACGGCCTCGATCGCCTCGTCCGCCGCCCGCCGGTCGGCCGCATCGAGACGGCCGAAAAAACCCGTATAGGGATAGCGGCCCATTTCGACCAGCTCGCGCACGCGCAGGCCGCCGGCCTGCGACCGATCGGTCAACACCACGCCCAGCAAACGCGAGCGCTCTCGAGCGCCGTACCTTTCCAGCGGTCTTCCCTGCCACGTCACCCGACCTTCCAAAGGCCGCTGAAGACCGCCGAGCGTGCGCAGCAACGTCGACTTGCCAGCTCCGTTGGGTCCGAGCAGGCATGTCAGCTCGCCCGAGCTGAGAGCCAGAGAAAGGGCGCCGTACAGCCGGCCGCCTTTCCGGCCACGAGCCGGATAGCCGATCGAAAGGTCCTGCGCGCCGAGAGCCGTACCGGTTGGTTCCATCAGTTGAAATATTGGATTCTTTTCTGATTCACGATCACATAGATAATCACCGGAGCGCCTACCACCGGCGTGATAGCGCTCAGCGGCAGCACGCCCGATCCGCCGGGCAGCGTACTGACCAGATTGCAGGCCAGCGCGACGGCCGAGCCGGTCAGCAGGGTCAGCGGCATCAGCAGCTTGTGGTTCGACGAGCCGGTCATCAGCCGGGCCAGATGAGGCACGGCCAGTCCGATAAACGAGATCGGGCCGCAGAAAGCCGTCACGACGGCCGTCAGCAGGCCGGTACTCACGAGCAGCAGCAAACGGACCCTTTTCACCCGCACGCCCAGATTCTCGGCATAACGCTCGCCCAGCAACAGGGCATTGAGCGGCTTGACGAGCAGCGCTGCGAGCAGCAGTCCGACACCGAGCATCGAGCAGAAAACGGGCAGCTGCCCGAGCGAGACACTCGAAAAGTCGCCCATTCCCCACAATACGTACGAACGGATGCCCTCGTCCGTTGCGAAGAAATTCAGCAACGAAATCAGCGAGGAAGTCAGGTAACCGACCATAATGCCGATAATGAGCAGCATCACGTTGCTGCGCACGAGCGTCGAGAAGAAGATGATGATACCCAAAATCGACGCAGCTCCTGCGAAAGCCCCTGCCACGACGGCCAGATAGCCCGTCAGCGCGAGACCGCCGCCGACCGTTCCCCCGAGCGACAGCATGACCAAAGCCACGCCCAGACTGGCTCCGGAATCGATTCCGAGCACCGACGGACCGGCCAGCGGATTGCTGAACACGGTTTGCAACATCAGGCCCGAAACGGCCAGTGCAGCGCCGGACAGCAGAGCCACGACCGCCTGCGGCAAGCGCGACTCGAGCACGATATAGCCCCACGAAGGCTGCGAAGCCTCTCCGCCGGTCAATACGGCCCACACCTCGGCGAACGGTATGCGGACCGATCCGAGAAACAGGTTGGCCGCCCACAACAGCACGACGGCCGTCACGGCCCAAAGAACCGAACGGGCAGGACGAATACTCATGGCTCCAACGGCTTGAAGTATCGCAACTCGTATCCGGGCAGCAATTCCGGATGGAAAACCCCGATCAGGTCGCGCAGCAGGCGGTCGGGATGGATCGGCGTCTCCTCGAAATAGGACGATTGTCCCAAATGGCAGGCATAGACTCGGCCATTCTCGAATGCGGCGAACCGACGGTAAGGCTCGTAGTCGCGGCGAAGGCCGTCGTAAGTCAGCGGTTCGGCCGAATTGTACTTGATCAGCCAATAATCGGCCGCGCCGCCCTTCTCGAACACTTCCTCGAAAGAAAGCGGAACCGATCCGGTACTCGGATCGTCGGCCCATACGTAGTCGGCCCCCGCATCCCGAAACAGACGGGCCATATAGCTTCGGCCGCCGGCCACATACCACACGGCTCCGTACTTGCGTTCCGAAATCACGGTAGGCCGCTCGGAAACGTTTTCGGCGAGCGCGCGCAGCGAATCGTACGCGCTCTCGGTCGCGCGAAACAGCTTCTCGGCTTCGGTCTCCCGACCGAAGAACAACCCCAGCAAACGAATCCACTCGACCCGGCCCATCGGCTCCGCCTCCATATAGTCGGCCAGCTCGAGCAGCGGAATACCCGACTTCTCGACCCGGCCGTAACCCGTATTCTCGAACGGAGAGACGAGCAGCGCATCGGGCGAGAGCGCGATCATCCGCTCCAGATCGGGCGACGAGGCCTCGCCCAGATCGGCGATTGTTCCCCGCTCGATCCCCTCGCGGACGAACGACAAGTCGATATAGCGCGACTCGCACACGCCGGCAATCCGGTCGGCTACGCCCAGCTCCTCCAACATGCCGCAATGCACGGCCGAATAGACGACGACCCGCTGCAACGGAACTCGGACGAGCGTTCCCTCGGGCGGACTGTCGGGCAACGGAGCCGAGCGATCGACCAGCACGTAGCGTTGCAACAGCCGCGTCGTATCCCACGGATCGACTATATCGACCAGCGTACAACTGTCCGCATGCCGGACCGTGAAGCCGGCGGCATAGGCGGTAGAATCGGATTCTGTCGCCGTAGCGGCCGTAGCGACGGGCCGGCAGGATGCCGTCCCAAGCGCTACGGCCAACCATGTCAGGCCGATTTTCCAGCGATTTTTCATATCGAAGACAAAATTAACATAACGATCCGAAATGCCAACTTCCCCTTAGGCAGAGGCGCGCTTTCGCCGCTTACGAACTCTCCCTTCCAAGAAAAGCCGTCTCTCGGGCGCGTGGGTCCGGAGTCGGAACCGGATATTCCCTCTTCGCTTGAAATGAGAACAGATGGGGGCTATGGCATCCCCCCATCTGTCGCTCATCAGGGAAAACCGACGCTCCGAGGCTCCCCTATGCGGCACGGTGAAGATCGCCGGCACGAAAAGAGATCGTTCCTTCTCCTCGGGCAAGAAATATCTTGAAGTGAAAGCAGGCTCCGGAAAACCCGGAAAAACTTGCACTCCGCTTTGGACCCGAAGCATCGATGCGCGGGAGCAAGGGCAGGTCTTCTGGCTCGTCTCGCCCCGGGCTGTCTTCCCGCCCCCGGAAGGAGACAGTGACTGTTCGGATCGCCCGACGCATGGAAAGAGACTTACAGCTGCGGGTACAGCTCCGGATTCCGAGCACGGCTCTTCACCGGATTCCCTATTGAGGCTTCTTCGCCGAGGCGAAACGCCACCCTTACCCGACGAGACAAAGTTAAACACTTTTTTCTATCGGACAACCTTTTCGACGACCGATTTTCATCCGCCCGGCGAAACGCCGGCACGAGGGAACGCTCTCCCGAGCAGCAAGGCACGCGCAGTCCGGGCATGCCCGGACTGCGACGAGCCGAACCGCTCCATCATTACCATGCCACTCCATCGCCGCTTATTTACTCTATCGTACCGTTCTGTCGCCCCTACTACCGGATCCGAAGTCTTCCGAGCCCGTCTCGTTCTGCCGGAGCGAATCCCTATCCCTGCCCAACCCCGCAACAAGCATCGGCGGACAATAGCCGCCCGGACTTACCGGCTCCGTACGGAAGACTTCGCCGGCGAAAACCGCCGGAGCCAAGACGAAACGAACGACGCACCGGCCGAAAACGAGAATCGACCGATCAAACGAAAGCGGCAAGCCCCGGTGAGGCCTGCCGCTTTCGTCAGGGGCGAACCCGCCCCGTGCATATTTTTACATACCGTACGCGAGCAGCGAGATCTGGTCGTACACGACACTCAGGATACCCAGCAGCAGAATGCCCGCGCTACAGGCCACGAGGCTCACGCGCGTATAGCCGTCGCTGCGGAACGACTCGATCGGCGTATCGTTTTTGTTGATGAACATCGCCTTGACCACGAGCAGATAGTAGTAGAGCGAAATGATCGTATTGAGCAGCGCGATCAGCACCAGAATATAGTAGCCCTGCTGGGCGGCTGCGGCGAAGATGAAGAACTTGCTGAAGAAGCCCGCGAAAGGCGGTATTCCGGCCAGCGAGAACATAGCCAGCGTCATCACGAGGCTCAGCTTCGGATGCGTCGCATAGAGGCCGTTGTAATCGGCTATCGTCAGCTTGCCTGTCCGGTTCTCGATCACGCCGATCACGCCGAAGGCGGCCAGATTCGACACCATGTAGACGAGCACGTAGTACACGAGCGAGGTCATGCCGAGAGCCGTCCCGCCGATCACGCCGAGCATGATGTAGCCGGCCTGCGAGATCGACGAATAGGCCAGAAAACGCTTGAGATTCTTCTGGCGGATCGCGAACAGGTTCGCCAGCGTGATCGTCACGACGATCACGCCGTAGAGAATGCCCTGCCACTGCACGGCGATCGGAGCGAACACCTTGATGAGAATCGTCATCAGCACGAACACGGCCGATCCCTTGGATATGACCGAGAGATAGGACGTAACCGGCGTCGGGGCGCCTTCGTAGACATCCGGCGTCCACTGATGGAACGGCACGAGCGAAATCTTGAAGAACAGCCCTACGGCGAAGAACACGAACGCCATGATCTGGAGCGGCGAACCGGTAACGGTCGCCGGAATGTCGTCGAAATAGAGCGTTCCGGTCGTACCGTACAGCAGCGACATGCCGTAAAGCGACAGGCCCGAAGCGAATACCGCGTTCAGGATATACTTGGCTCCCGCCTCGGCCGACTTGTGCCGGTACTTGTCGAACGCGACGAGCGTCGCCATCGGGATCGAGGCCGTCTCCAGACCGATGAAGAAGAACAGGAAGTTTCCCGCCGAGATCATGAAATACATGCCCAGCAGCGTGGTCAGCGTCAGGAAATAGAACTCGCCCCGCTTATGAACGGTCGACTCGCCCGCGAGCCATCCGCCGGCCTGCATCAGCACGATCAGCGTTCCGATGTTCAGAATACTCTTGACCACGCTCATCATCGGCGTGTACTGGTACATGCCGCCGAACGCTTCGCCCGCAGCGCCGGGAACGAGATTCAGCAGCGTATGGACACCCACCAGCACGCAGGCTACCGGCTGAAAATAGCGCAAAGCCTTCTTCGAGGCGCACAGGTCGTATAGCAACAGGACGACTATCACCGCGATCAGCGACAGCTCCTCTTTCATCATCAGAAAATTGCTGTAATCCATAACGAATTATCGGGTTAATTGTTCAATAACGGGGATCAGGCTGTAACTGATCATGTCGGATACCCACAGCGGAACCATGCCCAGCCCGGCGATGGCCACGATCAGCGTAGCTACCGAGAAGCGCTCGGAGAAAGTCGCGTCGGTCAGCTTCAGGTGCTCGGGATTCTGCACCGCGCCGTAAAGCAGCTTGCCCACCATGCGCAGCACATAGACGGCCGTGATGACGATCGACGTCGTAGCCAGAATCGTGAAGAATCGGTGGAAAGTGTCGGTATGCTCGAACGATCCGACGAAGACGGTCATCTCGGCCACGAAGCCGCTGAGACCCGGCAGGCCCAGCGACGCCAGTCCGGCGATCACGAAGCAGACGCCCAGAAACGGCATCACCCGCATCAGGCCGCCCATCTCGCGGATGTCGCGGGTGTGCGTGCGACCGTAGATCATACCGATCAGCGCGAAGAACAGGGCCGTCATCAGGCCGTGCGACAGCATCTGCAGTACGGCGCCGGTCATCGCCGTTTGGTTCAGCATCAGGATAGCGAACAACACCAGGCCGCAGTGGCTCACCGACGAGTAGGCGTTGATATATTTCAGATCGGTCTGCTTAATGGCCGAAAGCGCGCCGTAGACGACGCTCGTGCCGGTCAGGATCAGGAAAATCCACGACAGCTCGTTCGCAGCCTCGGGCATCAGGAAAATCGCCACGCGGAAGCAGCCGTAGCCGCCGAGCTTCATCAGCACGCCGGCATGCAGCATCGAGACGGCCGTCGGAGCCGAAGCATGACCGTCGGGCGACCACGTATGGAACGGGAACATCGCGCCGAGCACGCCGAAGCCGACGAACGTGAGCGGGAAAAACAGGTACTGCGCGCTCATCGGGATCGTATGCTCGGATATCTCGAGGATGTTCATCGAAAGCTGCCCGCCCTCGGGAGCCGAATGGAAATAGATGCCCAAAATGCCCACCAGCAGCAGGGCCGATCCGCCCATCAGCATCAGCGTCAGCTTCATGGCCGAGTATTCCTTGCGTCCCGTACCCCATACGCCGATGAGCAGGTACATCGGAATCAGCGCAACCTCGTAGAACAGGAACATCGTGAACAGGTCGATCGAGATAAAAAAGCCGAATACGCCGATCGACAGCAGCGAGAACCACGCGAAATACTCGCGCGGCATCACGGCCATCTTCCACGAAGCCAGCACCCCGGTAAAGACGATGATCGACGAGAGCAGCAGCATGGCCACCGATATGCCGTCGACGCCGACCGAATAGTGTATGTTCAGCGGAGCGTACCAAACCGCGTCGGCCGTATAGAGCATCTCGGCCGTATTGCCCGACGCCCGCTCGCCCAAAAACAGGACGGTCAGCGCAACGGCCAGAGCCAGCAGCATCGAGGCCCCCGTCATCATCACCGTCCGCACGGTCCTCGCGTTCGACGTGCAGAACATCGCGCAGGTCATCAGCACCGGAATCAGTACAAACAAAGATAAGAAATTCATATCCGTCAATTTATTTTAGTCAAAAAACCAGTACCAGCACGGTGATGACCACCGTTCCGAGCAGGAACACGAAGGCATACTGCTGAATCTGACCGGACTGAAGACCGCGCACGGCCACCGACATCCGGTTCGTGACATAGGCCAGACCGTCCATCGCGCCGTCGATCACATGACGGTCGAACCAGGCGATCGAGCGGGATATGCAGTTGAAAATGATCTTCTTGGTGACGAACAGATACACCTCGTCGATATAGAAGCGATGGCTCGCAGCCCGGTGCAGCCCGCTGAAAGAGCGTTCCAGACGGTCGGGAATCGGGCTGTACTTGCGGTAGAAAGCCGTGGCGATTCCGATCGCCACCAAAGCGATCGCTACGCTGGTTCCGGCGACCGCCCAGTCGATATGGATGATATAGTCCTCGCCGTTGCTGCTGACGAATTTGCCGAACGGGATGAAGCCTGCCACGCAAGTAACGGCCGCGAGAACGACCAGCGGAGCGGCCATCGATCGCGGAGCCTCGTGCGGCTCGTGCTCGTGCTCGGCGGGCGTCGCCCAAAAGATGTTATAATAGAGACGAAACATGTAGAAGGCCGTCAGACCGGCCGTCAGGCTCATCCACCAGCCCAGCGGCGTGCTGAACTCGAACGTGGCGGCCAGAATCTCGTCCTTGCTGAAGAATCCCGAGAACGGAGGAATGCCGGCGATAGCGAGGCAGGCGATCAGGAACGTGATGTGCGTCACGGGCATCTGCTTGCGCAAACCGCCCATGCGGCTCATCTCGTTGCTGTGCACGGCATGGATAATGGCTCCCGCGCCGAGGAACAGCAGCGCCTTGAACATCGCGTGCGTGAACAGGTGAAACATGCCGGCCATGTAGCCGAGCCCCTCGTGTCCGCCGTAGCCCGACACGCCGAGAGCGACCATCATGAAACCGATCTGCGAAATGGTCGAGAACGCGAGCACGCGCTTGATATCGGTCTGCACGCAGGCGATCACCGCGGCGAACAGCGACGTGAATGCGGCCAGATAGGCGATGCCGTGCAACACCTCGGGAGCCTCGAAATAATAGACGGGGAACAGCCGGGCCACCAGATAGACGCCGGCCACGACCATCGTCGCGGCATGGATCAGCGCCGATACCGGCGTCGGGCCCTCCATCGCGTCGGGCAGCCAGATATGCAGCGGGAACATGGCCGACTTGCCGGCTCCGCCGATGAAAATCAGCGCCAAGGCCCATGCGATCACCGAGCCTCCCATGAAAGTCAGGCCCGACATCTGCGAGAACACGCTGCCGTCGCCCGAAGTCAGCAGCCCGAAGTCGAACGTGCCGGTGAAGAACGAAAGCAGCAGGATGCCGATCAAGAAAAACAGGTCGGCGAAGCGCGTGACGATAAACGCCTTTTTCGAGGCGGCGATCGCCTCGGGCTTCGTATAGTAGAACCCGATCAGCAGGTAGGACGAAACGCCCACCAGCTCCCAGAAGATATACATTTGGAAAATGTTCGTCGCCACGACCAGCCCGAGCATCGAGCAGCTGAACAGCGACAGGAAGGCGTAATAGCGCTCGAAACCCCGCTCGCCCTTCATGTATCCCATGCTGTAAATGTGGACCATCAGCGAAACGGTCGAGATGACGATCAGCATCATCACCGAGATCGGGTCGAGCAGCACGCCCAGATCGATATGCAGCTTGTCGGTGAAGTGCAGCCACTCGAAGTTCAGCGGAACGAGCTTCTGGTAGACTCCGTCGATCTTGGCCGTCGTGAAGTACTGCCAGGCCGTCGCATAGGAAAGCGCCGCGGTGACGCCCATCGACAGCGTGCCCGCCAGCCCCGACGCGCAGGGCCCGAGCCTCTTGCCCAGCAGGCCGAGCACGAAGAACGTCAGCATCGGCAGCAGCACGATAAGTACAGTGTATTCCATATTGAATGTCTTTTGTTTTCAATTCCTTACGGGTCGCGGACGAAAGCCCGAGACGGCCTCCGCCCGGAGACACCTCCTAATCCTTCAGTTCGTCGAGGTTTTTCACTTCGATGTTGCGCAGATTGCGGTAAATGTTGATGATGATCGCTATGGCGACGGCCGTTTCGGCCGCGGCGATCGCTATGGCGAACAGCGTGAAGAAGAAACCTTCGAGCTGTCCGGGAAACAGATAGCGGTTGAACACGGCGAAATTGATATCCACCGCATTGAGGATCAGCTCGATCGAAATGAGCACGGCGATCAGGTTACGCCGCGTGATGAATCCGTACACGCCGGCGAAAAACATCACGGCGGCCAGAATCAGGTAATATTCCATTCGTACTTCCATGGCTCTACTTCCGTTTACGTGCGATTAACAACCCTCCGACGATGCAGGCCAGCAACAGCACGCTGACCGCCTCGAAAGGCAGCAGATATTGGTATTTCCCGGTTCCCATCAGCGTATGCCCGATCAGGTGCATGTCGATCTCCCCTTCCGTAAAGGCCGAAGGAGCGAACGAGTGGGTCAGCAGCAGGAAAAGCGTCAGCGCGACGCCGGCCAGCGCGGCGACGAGGCCGGCTCCGATCCTGCGGTTGCGCAGCGAGGCTTTCCTCTCTTCGTCGGAACTCGTCAGCAGGATCGAGAAGACGTACAGCACGACGACGCCGCCCGCGTAGATCAGCAGCTGCACGGCTCCGAGAAACGAGTAGTTGAGCTGAAAATAGATGCCGGCCGTCGCGAACAGCACGAACAGCAGGTATGTGGCCGCACGCAGAATCCGCTTGGTCGTGACGGTCAGAACCGAGAAGACGAGGATCACCGCGGCGAGAAAGGCGAAACCGGCCTGTTGTAGGGTAATTTCCATGTCCGTCTATTTTTTTTCAAGAATTGAACCTTCCGAATTGAGCTGCCGAACCAGCTTGCCGCGCGTGAAAACCGCATGCTCGAAAGCGGTGTCGAACTCGATCGCGTCGTGCGGGCAGCTGCGCACGCAGAGCTGGCAGTAAAGGCAGCTTCCCAGATCGTACTCGTAGCGCACGAGCACTTTTTTCTTCTTGCCCTGCTCGTCCTCGACCATCTCGGAAACGACCCGGATCGAATCGTTCGGACAGTTCATCTGGCAAATGCCGCAGGCCACGCAGCGATGCTCGTTGCGGTCGTTGTGCTTCATTACGAGCTGTCCGCGGAACCGGTCGAACATTTTCAGCGTGTCGCGGTTCTCGGGATACTGCTCGGTCGTCTTCTTCCGGAAAAAGACCCGCAGCGTCGTCCGCATTCCGACCAGCAGCGAGCGGAGTCCCGAAAAGAAGGAAGTGATATATTGCTTAAATCCGTTCATGTCCTATTTCTTTATTCAATCAAACACCGGAAATCTAAAAATGGAACCCGGAAACGACGATTACGACCATCAGCAGCAGGTTCAGCAGATTGATCGGCACCAGGTACTTCCATTCCAGACGCAGCAGCTGGTCGATTCTCAGGCGCGGGAAAGTCCACTTGAACCACATGATGATGAAAATCACGACGGCGACCTTCAGGAAAAACCAGACGGGCGACGGCAGAAAGTCCATGACGGCGTTGAACGAATCCCAGCCGGCGATGTGGAGCGGCATCCATCCGCCCAGAAACAGCGTAGTCGCCACCCCGGCCACGATAAAGAGGTTCAGGTACTCGGCCAGGTAGAAGAAGCCGAAGTGCATGCCCGAATACTCCGTATGATAGCCGGCCGTCAGCTCCGAATCGGCCTCGGGCAGGTCGAAGGGCCCCCGATTCGTCTCGGCCGTACCGGCTACCAGATAGATCACGAAAGCGATGATCGCGGGAACGTGTCCCGTAAAGAGGAACCAGCCGTCGGCCTGACGCTCGACGATCTCGGAAATCTGCATCGTGCCGGCGAAAACGACCATCGTCATGATAGCCAGCCCGATCGAAAGCTCGTAGCTGATCATCTGCGCGCCGCTTCGCATCGCGCCGATCAGCGAGTACTTGTTGTTGCTCGACCAGCCGGCCAGCAGGATTCCGACGATGCCGATCGACGAAACCGCCATCAGGAAGAAGATGCCGACATTGAAGTCGAGCACCTCGAGCCCCTTGCCGAACGGCAGGCAACCGAAAGCGAGCACCGAGGAGATGATGACGACGAAAGGCGCCAGATTGAACAGGAAACGGTCGATGTGATCGATCGGAATCAGCTCCTTGATCAGCATCTTGATCATATCGGCCACGCTCTGCACCGTACCGTAGGGCCCTACCCTGTTCGGCCCCAGTCGGCACTGGAAAAAGGCGCAGACCTTGCGCTCGACGTAAATCAGCGCCAGCGCGATGACCGCATAGAGCAGCAACAGGCACAGCCCGATCAGCACGCACTCGACGAGCGTGGCTCCCCACGAGGGCAGCCATGCGTTCAGCGTATCGTGCACCCAGCCCGTCACCGCGTTGAAATCAATACTGTCGGTATAGGTATTCAATAACATGCGTTTGGATTTTTAGTCGTTATTACCTGTCGATATCGGGTACCACGTAGTCGAGCGAGCCGCCGATGGCGATCAGGTCGGCGATCTTGTTTCCTCTCGAAAGCGTATCGACCACATTGACCAGCGGCAGCCCAGTCGAGCGGAATTTCACGCGGTAGGGCATCTTGTCGCCCCGGCTCTCGAGATAGACGCCGAACTCGCCCCGGCTGGCCTCGACGCTCGCCCAATAAGCCCCCTCCGGCACGCGGATGATCGGCTTCGTCTTGACGGCGTAATCGCCCTCGGGGATGTTATCGATCAGCTGCTCGAGAATGTGCAGCGACTCGCGGATCTCGTCCATGCGGACCATATAGCGGTCGAACGTGTCGCAGCCCGTGCGGATGCACTCCTTGAACTCCACACGGTCGTACACGCCGTAGGGATGCAGCTTGCGCACGTCGCAGCTCCAGCCCGACGCGCGGCCCGACGGCCCCGTGACGCCATAGGATATAGCGTCCTCCTTGCTCAGGATACCGATGCCCTTCATGCGCTGCTGCGCGATCACGTTGCCGGTGAACACCTCGTCGTACTCCTTGAGCATGCCGGGCAGATAGGCGATGAACTTCTTGATCCGCCCGACCAGATCGGGATGGATATCGGCCATGACGCCGCCGATCACGTTGTAATTCTGAATCAGGCGGCCGCCGGTCGTCTCTTCCAGCATGTCGAGAATCAGCTCGCGGTCGCGGAATCCGTAGAAAAACGCGGTCAGCGCGCCGAGGTCCATGCAGAACGTCGACCAGAACAGCAAATGGGACGAAAGGCGCTGCAATTCGTCCATGATCGTCCGGATATACTGCGCGCGCTCGGGAACCTCGATACCCATCGCGCGCTCGATGCACATGCACAGCGCGTGACGGTTCTGGTGAGCCGACAAGTAGTCGAGCCGGTCGGTGAGCGCAAGCATCTGCGGATAGGTCAGGCTCTCGCACATCTTCTCGATTCCGCGATGAATATAACCGCAGTGCGGATCGACCTTCTTGATGATCTCGCCCTCGAGCGAGACGCGGAAATGGAGCACGCCGTGCGTAGCCGGGTGCTGCGGTCCGATGTTGACGACATATTCCGAGTCGTCGAACAGCACGTTCTCGCCCGCCTCGACCCGGCCGTCCTTCTCGACGAGCGTCGGCGCCGAATCGGTCATCGGCTCGCTCTCGAGACGGATCGGATTGATCTCGGGCGAAGCGTCGTAATCCTTGCGCAGCGGGAATCCGACCCAGTCGCTGCGCAGATAGAGCCGGCGCATGTCGGGATGGCCTACGAAGCGAATGCCGAAAAAGTCGTACGCTTCCCTCTCGTTCAGGTTGGCCGTCTTCCAAATATCCGACACGGTCGGAAGCTCGGGATTTTCCTTTTCGGCCGTCGAGGTCTTCAGCACGATCTCGCTGCCCGACGCCGTCGAGCGGAGGTGGTAGACTACGCCGAGCGTATCGCCCCAGTCCATGCCCGTCAGGCTGACCAGAAAGTCGAACTGCATCCGGGGATCGTTTCTGAGTTCCAGCGCCGCGGCCCGCAACTCCGAGGCCGGAACGGTCACCGTCAGCGGCTCGCTCTCGGAAAACTCGGCCGACGGCGCCTTGGACGCCAATATCTCTCTTATGTTATTCATGGGTTGCATCATTGTCTGCGGTTACTTTTTTCTCCTTTCTGTTCACGCCGCCGAAGAAATGCTCGGCTTTCACCTTGCGCTGCAACTGCATCATGCCGTAGAGCAAAGCCTCCGGACGCGGGGGGCACCCCGGCACGTACACGTCGACGGGAATAATCTGCTCGACCCCTTGCAACACATGGTACGACTTTTTGAACGGCCCGCCGGAAATGGCGCAAGCGCCCATCGCGATCACATACTTCGGCTCGGCCATCTGATCGTAGAGGCGCCTGAGCACCGGAGCCATCTTGTGCACGATCGTCCCGGCCACGACGATCACGTCGGCCTGACGCGGGCTGGCCCGCGTCACCTCGAACCCGAACCGGGCGAAGTCGTAGCGGGCGGCTCCGACGGCCATGAATTCGATGCCGCAGCAGCTCGTAGCGAAAGTAAGCGGCCACAGCGAGTTACTGCGCCCCCAGTTGATCAGCTGATCGAGCTTGCCGACCACGACATTCACGCCGTTGGCGCGCAACTCCTCGATGTATTCATTGTCATTGAACGCATCGTATTTCATCGATTTGATGTTGACTCCCTTTATTTCCATTCCAAAGCTCCTTTCTTCCATGCGTAAGCCAATCCCAGAACCAGAATCAGCATAAAGAACAGAATGTTGAACAGTCCTGCGACGCCGACTTCGCGGACGATCACCGCCCACGGAAACATGAACATCGCCTCGACATCGAAAATCAGGAACAGGATCGCGAACAGGTAGTAGCCGACCTTGAACTGCATCCACGACTTGCCCCGCGTCGGTATGCCGCATTCGTAGGCCTCCCCTTTCTGCCCGTTGAAGGACCGGGGCGAGAGCAGGTAGTCGAGCCCCCAAGCCGCTACGACCAGAAACACGGCCGTCAAGATAACGACCAGAAATAACGTCAAATCCATAGCATCAACCGTTTTTGACAAATCAAAAATGCTTATAAAAAGCGCGGGAATCATGCGATTTATAAGCGGGAATAGGGTAAAGAGTAAAAAACGATGCAAAAATAGCGTAAAATGTGAATAGAAAAAAATCTATTCTTTTTTTTATCGGTTCGCCGGCCATTTTTTGCTTTTCGCTTTCCCGGCAGGCACTTTCCAACAAGCATACGGTAGCAGTCCGCAGGAAAAGCAACCGACGGAAATACGACCGGCCAAAACATTCCACGCCGACAAGACGCTCGGGAAATACCTGCCGGTCGATCATCCCGGAACCGCACCCGACGGTCATACGGATAAGGCACACCCCGGCCGGAACGACATGATACGAGCCGGGAACAACATCTGCCGGCCGTTCCGGCACGGAAATACCGTATCCGTTACGGCGAAACGGCCCGGTTCGCACCGGAAAACCGAGCCAAAGAATCGGGGGGAGACCGGCCGCACCCGGCTTATGTTTTCCGCATGGCGTTCCTGTACGAAGCGGGTACGGCACGGTCTACCGAAACACGAGTCCGGAAATACCCCGACGACGGAATCACCCACCGAGCAGACGGCACCACAGCAACCGCTGCCGGCCTATCCTTTCCCTAAACGC
>ENA-ORTI01000567-ORTI01000567.1-human-gut-metagenome-genome-assembly--contig:-NODE-567-length-43731-cov-3.192417_pt1 | contig 43731 bp, 40 predicted proteins | sample MGYA00242071_ERZ509191 | MGnify/ENA primary metagenome ERZ509191 (study PRJEB26280, sample SAMEA2338832) | human gut metagenome | biome: human gut; feature: human-associated habitat; material: faeces...
GAGAAGCATGGCGATCACGCCGGGGATGCTGAAGAGAATCCACATCGTGGGCAGCTCTACCCGCAGCAGAATCGGCAGATAGGCTCCCACAAGGGAGATGCCGATGAGCAGCCACACAAGGCCGACCTTGCGGGAGAGGACCGTTTCTTTTTTCTCATAGTACCACACCTGCACCGCCTCGCCAAGGAAGCGGAAGGAAAACAGCATAACAAAGCTCCCCAGCGCCTGCCAGACGCTTCCGTCCACAAGCAGGAAGGCCACAAGCAGCACCGGCAGAAAATAGAGGAAAAACGGCACATAGCGCATGATAAGATCCGCATACACATAGCGCCTCGGCGGCATTTTCATATATTTGAGCGCAATATATTTTTGCTGTGTCACGCCAAACACCGCACTGTCCTGCATCGGGCCTACTACACAGCTGAGAAAAAACAGGATATTGACCAGCTGCGCCGGAGCCTGCGCAGGCTCCAACAGCCCCTTTTCCAGCGCGAGCATTAACGGGAGCCATGCCGCCAGGCCAAGATAAACCGCTTTGCCAAACAGCTTTAGCAATTGCCCAAGCACTGTTGTCAATACGGCGAGAAAGTTTTTAAGCCCCTCTTCCCGATAAACCCGGTCTGGCACGTGCTTGCCAATGACCCACAGCCGCTTGAGATAATAAAGGAAGGTGTTCGCATTCACGGTCGCCTTAATCTGCAAAATTGTTTGGAACGTCTTATTCATGGGCGTCCTCATCCTTTAGTTTTTCAATAATCTGCGCTTCAAAATTTCCGCTTTCCAGCATTGCGTGGTCGAGCTGCTCGAGCGTGCCGTCGCTGAGGATCACAATCTCGTCGCACAAATCTGTGGCAAGCTGCAAAATGTGCGTGGAAAAAATGATGATATGCTCCGCGCTGATCTCCCGGATCAATTGCTTAATCTCCAGCGCAACGACCACATCGAAGGAGGTCAGCGGCTCGTCGAGCAGGATGACCGGCGGGCGGGCAATCATGAAGCAAAGCATCTGCACTTTATTCTTCATGCCGTGGGAATAGCCTTTGATGAGCCGATCACGGTCCTCTCTGTCGATTTTTACCAAATCGAAATAATCGTCGATCGTTTGATCGGATCGAATTTTATCGCGGTTGATCTCCATAAAAAATTTTAAAAATTCGCGGCCGGTTAAAAAATCCGGCAGAATCGGCGTGGAAAAAACATAGCCGATATCCTCCGGTGTGAGCGCCCGCAGCGTGCCGGACACATCTTTGAGCTGGGCCGTGCCGGCATCCATCGAAATCTCATTGCTCAGGCAATTGAAAAGCGTCGTCTTGCCTGCGCCGTTACGGCCCAGCAAGCCATAGATCTTGCCCTGCTCAAACGGGAAGGAAACACCCCGCAGGACTTCCTTCTCCCCAAACTTCTTTTGGATTCCATCGAGGATCAATTCCATCTTTACCGGATCATCTCTTTTCATAAGTATTTTGTCAGCAGGAGGGCGTCCTCCTGCGGCCTGCTGTAATAATGAGGCCTGCGGCCCACCTCTCCATAACCATACCCTTGGTACAGGCGAATGGCCGGCACGTTAGAAGCGCGCACCTCCAGCGTCAAGAAACGAATGTTGCGCATGCGTGCGCAGCCTTCCAGTGCACTCAGCAGCGCGCCTGCAATCCCCTGCCGCCGGTAGGCAGGAAAAACGGCGATATTGTCGATATAGCCCTCATCCAGAATGCAGTGCATCCCGGCATAGCCCGCTACTGTGCCCTCACATACAGCGGTGAAAAAAAACGCCGTATCGTTCGTGAGCTCCGCGCGCAGCGCTTCTGCCGGCCGCGGGGAGGAAAAGCAAACGGCTTCCAGCCGGGCAATCTCCCAAATATGTTCTTCCCGCATCGGGTCAATAAAAAAATCCGCCATCGCATGACCCCTTTACATTCTGCCCCGCAGGGTAAGCCATAAATCCTGAAAGCCGTCGAACGCTTGATCGACACTACGGCGGCAGGCCCAGACGTCGCCCGCGGATAAATCCTTCCCGCTCTCCTGCAAATAAACGCGATCCGGAGGCGCAAGCTTTAAGAGGGCCTCGTAATCCGCCCGGTTCAGCGCTACGAGCATGCCCGCCTCTCTGATCAGCTCATCCGATAACGGCTGGGCACGGTGGGCTGAAATCTCCAACCCAAACTCCCGCGCAGCCTGCACCGCTGCCGGGCAGACGACCGTCTCCTTTTGGGCCGCCAGCCCGGCGCTTACCGCACAGAGCCCGGCAAGGCGCCAACGCTGCGCCATTTCATTGCAGACGGCCGCCGCAATCACACTATGCATGGTGTTTTTTTGCCCAACATAGACAATTGGCCCCATCTTCGCTCCCCCTTCCACCGTATGAATGCGAGCGTTTTTCCATCGCATCCTGTATTCGATTTGCCCTGTATCTGGATCCTCCCTTTTTTCGACAAGATGAAACCCTTCACGCTGATAAAAATGTACCGCACGCACATTTTTTTCGTAAACCGTGAGAAGCAAAGTGCTGTAAAGGCGTTTTGCTTTACTCAATAGCCGATTTCCAATCCCCTGCCCGCGCGCCTGCTCTGAGATGAACAGCCCGGCAATATTCCCCGCCTCCGTCAGGCCGAGGAAGCCGTTCACCACTCCATCTGATTCATGCACATAAACCTCTGCCTGCGGGATCAGGCGTTTCACTTCTTCCAGGTGTTCCGCCCAATAGGAGGGCACAATAAAGGGATGCGCCTGCAAATTGGAGGAAAGCCAGATTTCCATCACCGCATCCAAATCTACTTCTGCAAACGGCCGGATCACCAAGCCTCACCCCTTTGCGTCATACCAGGTTTTGCCCTGATGCACATCTGCCTTGAGCCGCACACGCATTTTGCACGCGCCCTCCATCTCCTCATTGAGAATCCGGGCGGCGCGCTGCGCTTCCTTCTCCGGCGCTTCCACAATCAACTCATCATGCACCTGCATGATGAGGCGGGCGCGCAGATTTTCCCTGCGCAGCCGTTCATCCACCTTCACCATAGCAATTTTGATGATATCGGCCGCCGTGCCCTGGATCGGCATGTTGCGCGCCACCCGCTCGCCAAAGGCCCGCAGATTGGCGTTGGAGGCCGTCAGCTCCGGCAGATAACGCCTGCGGCCAAAGAGCGTGGAAACATACCCCTGCTCCTTTGCCTGTTTCACAACGCGGTCCATATAACGCTGCACGCCCGCATAGTGGGCAAGGTATCCTTTGATATACTGATCCGCTTCCTTACGTGTGACACCAATATCCTTTGCGAGGGAAAACGCGCCGATGCCGTAGACAATGCCGAAATTCACCGCCTTTGCCCGGCTGCGCATCAGGGGCGTAACCAGCTCGGACGGCATGTTAAACACCTGAGAGGCTGTGATCGTGTGGATGTCCGCCTCGCTGTTGAAGGCGTCGATCATCGCCTGATCATCTGCCATATGGGCGAGCACGCGCAGCTCAATCTGCGAATAGTCCGCATCGACCAACACACAGCCCTCCTTCGCCCGGAAAAAGCGGCGCATCTCTCGGCCCAGCTCCTGCCGCACCGGGATATTTTGCAGGTTCGGCTCCGTGGAGGAGATGCGGCCCGTGCGCGTTTCCGTTTGGTTAAGCGTGGAATGGATGCGGCCATCCGCGGCGATCACCTTGATCAAGCCTTCGCAGTAGGTCGATTTGAGCTTTGCAAGCGTCCGATATTCGAGAATCCGCTCCACAACCGGGTGCTCGTTTGCAAGCGATTCCAGCACCTCCGCGTTGGTAGAATAGCCGCTCTTCGTTTTTTTGCGGGCAGGCAGGCCCAATTTATCAAACAGCGCTTCGCCGAGCTGTTTGGGGGAATTCAAATTGAATTCATAGCCGACGGCATTATAAATCTCCTGCACGATATTGCCAATACGGTCGGAAAGCATTTCACCAAACGATTCAATCCCACCGCGATCTACCTCAAACCCCACCTGCTCCATGCCCGACAAAACGCGGGCAAGCGGAATTTCCACCTCGTGCAGCAGCTTTTGCTGGCCATTCTCCTCCACCAGAAGCTCCAGCTTCTCACACAAACGCCGCAAAACCGCCGCCTGCTGCAACGCCTCCCGCTCCTCCTGTGCCGCCTGCTCGCACGGTGGAACCGGCACGCCATATTCCTGCGCAAGGCGCAGCACGTCATAGCCGGAGGCAGAGGGATTGAGCAGATAACCCGCAAGCATCGTATCCATCGTCACATTCACGAGCGCCGCACCCAGCCGCTCTGCCGCTGCATACAGCGCCTTCACATCATGCGTATGCTTTTGAATGTTTTGGTCGGCAAAAAGGGCCGACGCAAATTCGGAAAAGCCCTCTTCTTGTGCCGTCAGCACAGTCAGCCGCTCCGGCTCCGCCACAGAAATCCGATCAATCGCGCCCTCCAAAATGGAGGCGAGAAAATAGGCCTCCCCTCCTTCGCGCAAACGGGAAAGGAGCGCGTTGGCGTCCGCTTCCTTGCCGGAAACCACAGTAAATTCCTCTGGCTTTTGCTCTGCCTCTTCCGCCACGGGCACGGCGTTCGGGTCAAGCCCAAAACGCTCCGCCATGCGGAACATTTCAAGACTTGCGAGCAGCCGCATAGCCGCCGCGCTGTCCGGCAGGGCGGGCACATAATGCGTCATATCACAATCCACCGGCGCCTCGCGGCACACCGTGCCGAGCGTCCTGCTCAAAAAGGCCATGTCCCGATCCTTCTGGAGCTTCGCCCGCACACCAGGCTTTATGTCGATCGTTTCTAAATTTTCATAAATTTCATCAAGCGAATGAAATCTCTGAATGAGGTCCATCGCCGTTTTCTGCCCGATGCCGGCCACACCGGGAATGTTATCCGACGAATCGCCCATCAGCGCTTTGATTTCGATGAGCTGGCGCGGCTCTACGCCGTATTCCGCCCGGATGGCCGCCTCGTCATACTCTGTTGTGACAGGCTTGCCCATCTTTGTAGCAGCAAGCAGGACGTGCACGCGTTCTCCCACAAGCTGCAAGGAATCCCGGTCGCCAGTGGCAAGGTAGCACAGGTCGCTCTCCCCACACTGGGCGGAAAGCGTGCCGAGGATATCATCTGCTTCGTAGCCCTCGCATTCCACCACGGCGAGGCCGAGTGCGGACAGCAGCTCCTTTAAAATCGGAAGCTGCTCCGCGAGCTCCGGCGGCATTCCCTTGCGCTGGGCCTTATATCCGCCATACATCTGATGGCGGAAGGTCGGCGCTCTTAAATCAAAGGCAACGGCCACCGCATCCGGCGCGCACAGCTCTTTCAGCCGCAGATAAATATTGAGAAAGCCGTAGATCCCATTCGTAAAATGTCCGTCCTTAGTGGTAAGCAGCTTGATGCCATAAAAGGCGCGGTTGAGAATGCTGTTGCCGTCGATGACTAATAGCTTCATGAAAATCTCCTTTGCCGAAAGTCAGGCTTCAAAATTGCGATTTATAGTATAGCATATGCAAAAACCATCTACGAAAAATGGCGCTGCCGCTCTGCGGCAGGAGGCGTTTCACGCCGACAACCATTTTTCCAATGCTTCAAATGTTTGAAGCTTACGCACATAGGATAATCTCTGCGAAAAATGGCGTTGCCGCTCTGCGGCAGGAGGCGTTTCGCGCCGACAACCATTTTTCCAATGCTTCAAACAAAATGTTTGAAGCTATTATACCATAAATCATGAAGGATGCAAAAAGTTATCACTACTAAACCTGGCTTTTTTCAAACATAAAGAAGCCTCCTGCGGGATCATTCGGGGGCTTTAAACGGATCACTCATTATCGTAGCAGATCGCCTGGAAATCAACGTTATCCGCACGCATCGCGCAGGCAAAGCAGCCCTCGTCCCCCAGCACCGACGCGCCGTCCAGCCCGTCCACCGTAAACAGATCGAGCTCATACGAGCCGGGGGAAAGCTCGCCGGGCAAATGGATTTCGCCCGCGACCCGGCAGCCTTGCGCGCTGCCCGCGCTCCAGCGTCAACACCCGCTTTTGTGTAAAGGCATAACGCTTGCCATTATAGATGACGAACTGCCGCAGAAAATCCTTCTCTCCAAGCTGCCTGCCTCCATACCGGACGGACAGGATTTCCCCACGCGGGCAGACCTAGAGGCGCAGTTTCTCTGTTTTCAGCAGAAGCTGCGCGGGATGACAAGGCCGCAGGGCGACGGCTGGCTGACGCCAGTCGAGCCCGAGAACGCAGCCAACGTGCGTCAAGGCGCGCCCTGACGGCAGTGTTCACCGTTGTGCACTGATGCTTATATCAGCCAATAAATTGAAACTTAGCTCAACCATCACAAAAATCACGTCCGCCGGAATCCAAACGAATCCGGCGGACGGATTTATGAAACCAAAATTCACCTATTACCCAACAATCGCCCGGTAAACCCAATTCACAAAATTGATCGGAATCAGCTTCACGCCCAGAGCCTGAAGCTGGCTGTTGCGCTTTGACTTCACCTCTGTGATATTCCCCACGCTGCGCAGCGTAAGGCTCCGGCGCAGCTCCGCCGCCGTAGCACCCTCCTTGACCGGGCCGGTCACCGTGACCCGCTCGCCCGGCAGAAGGTCGAAGAAATTATCCGTCAGGTTGCCGTCAAAGAGCGGGCTGTCGATGAACAGGCTGCGCGCAAACGTGTCGGAGGAAACCGTCACACTCGCCTGTCCGCCCTCCATTGCTACGTCAAAATCAAACTTGCAGTTCGGCAGGCGGCAATCGCGCTCCTTTTGGAAGAGCACGGTCTTGCGGGAAACGGTTGCTCCGTCCGCGCCGTTCAACTGTGCGATGAACACGCAGTCCGCACGGGGCGTGCCCTTGAGCAGCGCCTTGCACTCCATGCGCGCCACACGAGCCACGTCCGTCGCGGCGGCGTTCACCGTGAAATGTTTCTCAAACACTGGGGTTCCATCGAACCGGAACACCTTGCAGGAGAGCGATCCCGTAAAGGGATCCGCCTTGTCATTGATAACAAAAAGTCGAAGCTCCTCCTTCGTATCCTCAATCGAAACCATCACCGGCTCGTTGAAGTGGCGCGCGCCGTAGTGCAGGGCCTTAAAGCGGCCGAAATAGTCGATCCCCGCCCAGGAGCACACGGGCCAGCAATCGTTGAGCTGCCAGTAGAGCGAGCCGTTGCAGCGGCCGCGGTTGCGCCGCCAGTGCTCGGTTGCGTCCCGCACGCCCTCAAGCTGGATCATCTGCGTGAGATACAACAAATCGTCGAACCGCTCTGGCAGGAGATACTGCGAGGCGATATAATAGATCATCTTTTTGTTGCCGCTGGGGCTTTTCTGATGGGCGTTAAAAACGTCGCTTGTCAGCGCCTTATCCGCAGGCTTTGCAAAAAAATTGACTGTAGAGATGCTCGGCATGGATTCCAGGCCGAATTCGCTGCAAAAGCGCGTTAAATGCCTGCGGTAGAAGTTCAGGGGCTGCAAGCCGTGCCAGACCTGCCACAGGTGCGTGTCGCCCGCATCATCGCTGTGGATCCCCTGCATATAGCCCGTGCCGCAAGGGGAAGCAGAGATAAACGGCGTTTGATCATCCAGCTTTTTCACAAAATCGGGCAGGATCTGATAGAAAAATTTCTCCGTCCACTGGTTCAGTTTGATATAGGCCTTCCAGCCCATGGACATATCCTCAATCTCATTGTTGCCGCACCAGAGGGCCAGGCTCGCATGATGGCGCAGCCGCCGCACGTTGCAGGTGATCTCCTCCTTCACGCTCTCAAGGAATGCATCCTCATAAAACGGATATGGCGCGCAGGCAAACATGAAATCCTGCCAGACGAGGATGCCGTATTCGTCACAGATGTCATAAAAGGAATCCGTTTCATAATAGCCGCCGCCCCAGACGCGGATCATATTCATATGCGCATGCCGGCAATCCTGGAGCAATTGCCTCTTTTTATCATCGCCCGCGCGGGTGATGAGGGAATCCATCGGGATATAATCGCCGCCTTTGGCGAACAGCGGCACGCCGTTTAACACAAACTGGAAGTTGTGCCCCCACTGATCCTTTTCCCGGTTGAGCACGATGGTGCGCAGGCCGATGCGCTTCGTATCGGCGTCGAGCGTCTCCCCTGCGCCAACTGCGCAAAGCTCCGTTTTCACGGTATAGAGCGGCTGGATTTCCGCGTTGGAAAGATCGTTCGTCCACCAGAGCTGTGGGTTTTCCACCGTAAAGGCACATTCCGCCTTCGGCCCCGCCGCCGTTTTGCGGCCCAGCTCTTCCCCGGCGGGAGACAGCAGCGTGAAAACAAAGGAAAGTGCCTGATCCGTTGCATCGCCAGCCGCTTCGGCGCGGGCCGCAACGGTCAAATCCACCACGCCGTCGTGATGGTGCTGGCGGATTTGGCATTCCCGCACACGGGCCGTTTGATAGCCGTGCAGGGAGATATCACGCGTTATTCCGCTGATCGGGATCGTCGGACCCCAATCCCACCCAAAATGGCAGTGTGCCTTGCGGATGTGGGGCACACCCGGCACGCTCTGCGGGCAGCCGGGCACGTGCTCGCGCTTCTCCTCCTCCCGCAGGAACTGAAGCGGAGAGAAGAACACGATGCGCACCTCGTTTTCCCCTTCACGCAGATATTGCTTCACGGAAAAGTCATACCTCAGGTGCATATTCTTTCCCCGGCCTGCAAGAATGCCGTTTACAAACACTTCGCACAGCGTATCGAGCATCTCGCAGTGGAGAAACACCTCGTCCATTTGCAGCAAGGCCTGGTCCACGAAAAAGGCGCGGCGGTATTCCCAATCCCTTTCCGCCACCCATTTGCTTTTTTCCTCATTCTGCCCGATAAAGGGATCGGGGATTTTGCCGAGCGCCAGCAGGTCGCCATAGTTGCAGCCCGGCGCTTCGGCGGGCATCCACTCCCCCTGCCCCGCCTCACGGAACTGCCAGACGCCCCGTGCGCCGTTTAATGATTGTTCGAGCATAGATAACACCCTTTCGGAATTCTATTTGCGCTTTATCGCACTTCAATCAAATTGGTTTCTTTCTGTTGGAAATTTCGCCAAACGCTGATGGTTGCAAGGCACAGCGCAATCGCAACGGCCGCCAGCGCGATCCACATAAAAATCGTCGCATCCCAGGAAAAGCGGTTGAGCAGGTATCCCGTGCCAAAATTGGAAATGCCGCACCCGATATAGGCCACGCTGTTAAGAAAACCGGACATAGAGCTTGTGCGGCCATACCGGCTGAAATGCAGCGGGATAAACGTGATCATCATCACATTAACCGCAAACATGGAGGTTGTAATCCCCGCGAGGCACAGGATCGTGAGAAGCATGCTCCGGTCGCCCCAGCAGAGCAGGAGGCTCAAAAGCCCCAGCGCAAGGGCAAAAAACACGCTTGCCGTTGCCGGCTCGCTGCGGGTATAGCGGTTAAGCCACTTTGCAAGGTACGCGCCCGCCACATTGACAATGGGCAGGATCATCGTAAGCAGCAGGGAAATGCTGCTGTCCGCCGCAAAGGTTTCAACAATATAGGTGGGCACCCACTGCGTTACGCTGTCCTTCAACGTGCCGTGCACCGCAATCGGGATGAGCAGCAGAATCAGCCCGGAGGATGCGAAGAGCGAGAGGAACTGCCGCAGCGGCAGCTTCTCCCCGCTTGCCCGCGCCATCTGTGCGGCAGGCGGCGGCGCGACCCTTTCCATCTTCGGCAGCAGCCATCCCGTGCCGAAGAACCAGACCAGGCTCACAGCCAGCACGATTAGGCCGCACACAAGAAACACACCGTTCCATGGGAGGAATTTCAGCGCGAGCATGCTCACGCCATAGCTTGCGAGCGTGCCAAGAGGCACGGTTGTGGAGATGTCAATTCCAAATTTCGATTTGCCCTTTTCATCATAATACTCCCCCGCAAGGCGCAGGATCGGCGACCATACCATCGACTGCACAAAGCCGTTCATCCCCCAAAAAAACAGCAGCACCCCGTAGCCGTGCGCAAAAAACAGCAGGAGATTGCACAGGCTCGAAACCAGCAGCCCGCCGAACACCATCTGGCGCGGCGCGATCCGGTCGCCCAAAAAGCCGTTGATAAACTGGCCCACGCCGTATGTAATAAAAAAGCAAGAGGAGACGGAAGCCATCTGCGCCTTTGTGAAAAGGCCTAGTGTGTTCAGCTCCGGCATGACAGCCGAAAAATTCAGCCGGCAGATATAGGTTGCAAAATAAGCCGTCCAGCAAAGGAGGAACAGCCTCTTCTCACAGGGCCCGAACCCCACACGGTTTTTACCCATTCTTTTCCCCCGCATCCCATAAAGTTGACTCTGCTTACTATACCATTTGCGCCGCTGAAAAGCAATCGTTTCACAACCATTTTTCCAGAAAGCAGCGGCCTCCCGCTTGCTATTCCCGCGCCGTTGGTCTATACTGGATGCGACATAAAATCACATTACAGGAGGCTCCCATGCCATGTCACTGACCCAACAACTCACCTGGCTACTCGATACCACGCAGTCCGAAAAGGACTATATCGAATCCGTGCAGAAAAGCGGTATTTTTGAAAATACAGTCGCTTCCGCCTATCCGCAAACCGTCACGGCTCGCCTCGTCCGCGAGCATTTCACGGATACGGATTGCGGTAAACGCAAAAAAGCGCTCATCGTCGGCTTTGACGGCGCGCGGGCGGACGGGATGCTCAACCTTGTGAAATCCCGCGACCCCAAACTTGACGTCACAAATGAGAACAGCCCCTTGAGCGCCGTGTGCGCTGTGAAGGAGCAGGGGGGGCTATATCTGACCTATGCGGGCGGTGAGCCGGGCGATAGACAAACGAAGCAGGATACGAGCACCGCGCCGGGCTGGGCCTCCGTATTAACCGGCGTCTGGGCGCGGGAGCATGGGGTTTACGGGATGGAAACGATGAACAGTGCGTATCCAACCGCCCTGCTGGAGCTTGCGCGCCGGGGCGTTTCCGCCTGCTTCTACGGCCTGTGGGAAACGCACTTTGCCAACACTTATAAAGGCGAAATAGAAACCGCCCAAAAAGAACGCCTGCCGCTCGAATACCTGCACTGCAAAAGTGAAAATGATTTGCACGGTCAACTTCTGCGCGCAATCGACGCGGATGTGGACTGTATTTTCGGCGTCTACGAGGGGCCGGATAGCTGCGGCCACGGGGTTTCCTTCACCAACAACAATTATTTGTATACAAAGAGCATCTCCGATTGCGACCGATGCGCATATGAGCTGATGGAGCGTGTCCGTGCGCGCGATACTTATGAGAATGAGGATTGGCTCATCCTCATCACCTCCGATCACGGCGGGCATAAAAGGAGACACGGCACGCAGAAAATTCAGGACAGGATGACGTTTTTGGCAAGCAGCAAAAGGATCGAAACACTGTAACCGTTCAGAATTCGGTAGAACAAAACGGCTATTTCACAGATACCTTTGCCCAAGAGAAAGGATCGATCTATTTTATGCGAAAAGCATTGTTAACCTCCCTTCTATGTATCCTATTGCTACTTTCCCTACTCTCACCAGCGATCGCTGCCGGTGAAACCGTTCGGAGCACTTCGGTCAAAATAACAAGCGATCACTATATCACGGACACTTTCTGCGGCGTTCCAGCGTATTACAATAAAAACAGCAATATACAATGTAACGAATACATTATGAGGTTTTATGACCATGCATTTGGGTTAGATGTTTTTGCCTATAGCAACACCGGATTGATCATGATGTCAAACGGTTATGAATTTCAAAAAACGACCGTTCCAAAACCGGGCGATGTATACTATGCCCCGGCTGAGAAGCGAGGGAAGCCTTATGACCATTGGGCAATCGTGAAGCAATACAATGCGAAGGCGCACACAATTACCCTGATTGAGCAAAACTTTTCCTACACGGAGGGCGGAATCAAATATGCCAGCGTCAATCGGGAAGTGCGTTTCCCTTACAGCACTTATGACGTGTTCACCCCCATCTCCACAACAGGAGCAAATCATCCTACGCTTCATTTGCCGGAAACGACCACAACCCAAAAGGCGACAGCCACGCGCCCTGCCCCCGCCACAAGCCGACCGTCCACCCGGCCGAATGCCACTCAGCCAGGCGCCGCGAGCACAAGCCGCTCGCCCTCATCTGCCGGCGCCGGGCATGTGTTAAAAAACGAAGCTGTGGATTCTGCCTCCACATCTTCTTCCCATGTGAAAGCCTCTCTAGAAGCTTCCACATGCACAGCATCCGGTGATACGCAAACGGAGCTCATTACAATAGGCCCAAACGAGGAGGCAACCCCGCTGTATAATGATTCTGAACCAGTTTCACAAGCGGCAAACGCAATTTCACAGTTGAACCGTTCATGGATCATCCCCGTCATAGCTGCCACTTTTCTGCTGCTTGCAGGCGGAATGATTTGGCTGCTGATTCGGCGCAAATCCAGCAAATAGATGGTTTCTGAAAAAGGCACGCTGCAAACTATAAAGTTTGCAGCGTGCTTTTTTCGCTTACCAGAATAATGCTTCACCGGATAGCAACGCGCTCACCCATGAGAATTCCCCCTCCGCACCCCCGCACGGTCCGTCAGAATCTCCATCATACGGAATGACGCTCTGCTCCAACCAGCCTGAAATAACCCTGCCGCTACGTTTCGTACTCCACCTGCCACATACCGCGCTCTTCCATCGCCCGGCGTATATCCGAAAAGGAGTAGCCAAGCCTTTGGAGCGCGTTTGCCACACGGCGGCGGTCTTTCTCCGTGCCCTGATAAGAGCTTGCATATTTGGTTTCCAGCAACATGCCCAGCCTCGCCAGCGGGTCACCCTCAATCCCACGCGCCGCCTCATAGGCCGTATCGCGTGCAACGCCGCGAGCTGCAAGCTCCTGCTCAATGCGGGCAGGGCTAAACCCCTTGCGGCGAAACAACTCATCTGCAAGGCTCTGCGCATAGGTTTCATCGTTGATAAGCCCAAGCTCCACCATGCGGGCAGCAGCAGCCTGCGCGGCCTCACGGCTGAATCCGCTGCGCATGAGTTTGCCGGCGAGCTCACGCTCGCAGTGATCGCGTATTTCCAGCAGACGCAACGCCTTTTGCTTCGCCTTATTTTCCTCTACCAGGGCAGCAAACGTTTCAAACGCTGCCTCATTGATCTCCATGCCGGAGAAAAGCCCGCAGGTCAGCCAAAATTCCCGGTTTGTCGTCAGGCGGTATTCGCCGTCGAGCAGAATATGAATCTTCTCCCCCTTGCCCTGCTGTGCCGTGAGAATCATGCTTCGTCGTCATCCACAGCGATATCGAGCTTCGCTCGCGCCGCCGCGCGGGTGGTCGGCTTGGCCGCCGGCGCCGCCTTCGGCGCAGCGGGGGTGGGAGCCGCCTGCTCCTTCGCACCTGCGGCGGGTGCAGCGCGCCGATCATTGGTCAGCTTGCCGAGATTCGCCCGGATTTTCCCCTCAATCTCATCCGCCAGTTCCGTATTCGTGCGGAACAGTTCCTTCACATTATCACGACCTTGCCCAAGGCGGCTGTCTCCATAAGAAAACCCCGCGCCGCTCTTCTGGATAATATCGAGCTTCACGCCGATATCCAGCAGCTCGCCCTCGCGGGAAATGCCTTTACCATACATGATATCGAATTCCGCCTCTTTAAAAGGAGGCGCCACTTTATTTTTCACGATCTTCGCCCGCGTACGGGAGCCGACGAACTCGTTCCCCGCCGCCTTGAGCTGCTCAATGCGGCGCACGTCGATGCGCATGGAAGCATAAAATTTCAGCGCGCGGCCGCCGGTGGTTACCTCCGGGTTGCCATACACCACACCGACCTTTTCACGCAGCTGATTGATAAAGATCAAAATGCAGTTGGATTTTGAGAGGGAACCCGCAAGCTTGCGCAATGCCTGTGACATGAGCCTTGCATGCAGACCCACATGTGAATCGCCCATTTCGCCCTCGATCTCCGCCCGCGGCACCAACGCCGCCACGGAATCGACCACAGCAACATCAATCGCTCCAGAGCGCACGAGCGCTTCCGTAATTTCGAGCGCCTGCTCGCCGTTATCCGGCTGGGAAACCAGCAGGGAATCTACATCCACGCCGAGATTTTCTGCATAGATCGGATCAAGCGCATGCTCCGCATCGATAAATGCGGCTTCTCCCCCGGCCTTCTGAGCCTGGGCGATGACATGCAGCGCAAGGGTGGTTTTACCGGAGGATTCCGGGCCGTAAATTTCAATAATCCTACCGCGTGGCAGGCCGCCGATGCCGGTGGCGACGTCAAGGGAGATGGAGCCCGTCGGGATCGACGCGACGTTCATGCCGTTGTTTTGCCCCAGGCGCATGATCGCGCCCTTGCCATATTGTTTTTCAATCTGCGCGAGCGCGGTATCCAGCGCTTTTTGTTTATCCGCCATAGTAAAGAATCCCTCCGATTTTAATTCGCACATTTGTTCGTCCTGCTTGTATTATAGAAGGTTTGTGGAGAAAATGCAAGGGGGAATGCAAGAAAAACCGGGCGCACCTCCCCCCCCAAATGTTTTGAGCAAAGAAAGCATCAGTGTACAGGGAGAACATCGCCGTCAGGGCGTGCCCAAACGCATGCCGACTGCGTTCTCGGGCTCGACTGGCGACAGCCTTGTCATCCTGCGTCTGGGACGCCTTGACGGTCCTTTGGAGTTTTCAGCCAGGGGCTTGGCCACAATGCTAAAAACCGATGTGTACCCCTGTACACTGATGCAACTGTGAAACCTATGCTATAACCGCCAATCCGCCTGTAACAGATGGATATTTTTTACATCAACATTCTACAGAATTCACATAGGAATGTCAACTGTTTAAATTCAAAACTCCTTGCATTCTGAAAGCTGAGAGCGACAGGCCAATTCTATTCATAGAAAGAGGCAGCTGCGGAATGCACCCATTGCGCAGCTGCCTAAAATTTATTGTGTCATACGCACAAAGCTAACCCCCTGCGAAAAATGGCGTTGCCGCTCTGCGGCAGGAGGCGTTTCGCGCCGACAGGCATTTTTTCAATGATTCAAACGACCTGTTTGAATCCATTTATGTGCTTTCAGCACCAATTTCACCAAAAGATTCCCCTTGGGATCGCAAAAATATTTTGCGCATATATCTGCGGCGGGATGCTGGCGGTCATCACCCCGTTATATCGAATGCGGACGATATCGCCCCGGTGGAACCGGCGCGCGCTGGGTGTGTTCACGATCACCCGCCGCCGGGTTGAAAAATCCAGCACAAGCAGGCGATTGCGCTCTACGCCGATTACGAGAGCCTGCATAGTAGCCATATGGATCACCTCCAATCGCATATTCCATGATATGTCCGAAGGAGGTGGAACGAAGCTTGTCCCTTTCCTATACCAGCCAACATGCTTGGCTCCGGAGCAAATATTCGGCCCGGAGCGTTTTACAAACACACCGGGCCTTTCACCGTGCTGATCCTTCACATCACGTCGCGTGGGTCCTTATAATGATGCGCCTGCTCGAGCATCATATCTTTCACCTTCATCAGCCGCGTCGTGGTGCTGCGCTCATTTTCATCGAGCTTCATCGTGATGAATTTAATCGTCTCCTCATATTGAGGAATCATCACGTGCTCCAGGGCGTTGACACGCCGCCTAGTCTTCTCGATCTCCTCCGCCATAAGCTGGCAGGATTTTTCCACCTCCGCAAGCCTGAGCATCTTCGGCATAATCTCCGAAAGGGCGCGCACCGCGTCGTCCAGGTCTCCGGAGGTGAAGGCGTAGCCATAGGGGAAGATATCGTTTTCATCCGCCGTTTTGAGCTGCGTGTGGTAGACCGGGATGCGCACGCTCATGATATCCTTTTCCTCAATCTCCAGATGCATCTCCTGCTTGGGGATCATCAGCGCGACGGAGAGCACCTCATCCTGCATCACGCTACGCGCCACCGCCATGTGGCGGTTGGCCTCTTCAATGCCGGCCTCCACCTCACGGCGGAGGGTTTTGTTCTCCCGTACAAGGTCAAGGAACTGGCGCATCAGCTCATCGCGCTTATCCTTGAGGAGCTTATGCCCCTTGCGCGCGGTGGCAAGCTTGCGCTTTAAGTTGCTCAGCTCCATGCGGGTGGGGTTCACGTTGAGTATCGCCACAAAGCTTCACCCCTTTACGTTTCGTCGTAATACCGATCGAGATATTCGTCCCGGATGCGCTTGAGCTCGCTTCTGGGCAGAATGCGCAGCAGCTTCCAGCCGATGTCGAGCGTTTCCTCAATGGAGCGGTTCGCATCGTACCCCTGAGAGACATATTCCTTTTCGAACGCGTCCGCGAACTTCGCATAGAGCTTGTCAATATCAGTCAGCGCCGCTTCGCCGAGGATGACCATGAGCTCCTTGGCCTCCTTGCCGCGCGCGTAGGCGGAGAAGAGCTGATTCATGGTATCGGAGTGATCCTCGCGCGTTTTGCCGCGCCCAATGCCCTTATCCTTCAAACGGGAGAGCGACGGCAACACGTCGATGGGCGGCGTGACACCCTTGCGGTACAGCTCACGGCTGAGGATAATCTGCCCCTCCGTGATATAGCCCGTCAGATCGGGGATCGGGTGGGTCTTATCGTCCTCCGGCATGGAGAGGATCGGAATCATGGTGATGCTGCCATCCTTTCCCTGCTGGCGGCCCGCGCGCTCATAGATGGAGGCGAGATCCGTATACATGTAGCCGGGGTAGCCGCGCCTGCCGGGCACCTCCTTGCGCGCGGCGGAAACCTCGCGCAGCGCGTCGGCATAGTTTGTGATGTCCGTCAGGATCACGAGCACATGCATATTCTTTTCAAACGCCAGGTATTCCGCGGCGGTGAGCGCCATCTTCGGCGTGGAAATCCGCTCGATGGCCGGGTCGTTTGCAAGGTTTACAAAGAGCACCGTCCGCTCCAGCGCGCCGGTCTCGCGAAAGGAATCAATGAAGAAATTCGACTCCTCAAACGTGATGCCCATCGCGGCGAACACCACGGCAAAGGGCTCATCCGTGCCGCGCACCTTCGCCTGCCGCGCGATCTGGGCGGCCAGGTTCGCATGCGGCAGGCCGCTCGCGGAGAAGATCGGCAGCTTCTGCCCACGCACGAGGGTGTTCAGCCCGTCAATGGCGGAAACGCCCGTTTGGATAAACTCCTGCGGATAGCTGCGCGCCACCGGGTTGATTGGCAGGCCGTTGACGTCCATGCGTTTTTCCGGGATGATCTCCGGCCCATCGTCAATCGGCCGGCCCAATCCATCAAACACGCGGCCGAGCATATCCTCGGATACGCCAAGCTCCATCTGGCGGCCGAGGAAGCGCACCTTGCTGTTGGAGAGGTTGATGCCCGTGGAGCTCTCGAACAGTTGGACAAGCGCATTCGACCCGTCAACCTCCAGCACACGGCAGCGGCGCTTTTCGCCGCTTTCCAGCTCGATTTCGCCCAATTCGTTATAGGTGACGTTCTGCACGTCGCGCACCAGCATCAGGGGGCCGGCGACTTCTTCTATGGTTCTGTATTCAACTGGCATAATGAATCGTCATTCCTTTCCAGAGGCCGGGAATTGCGCCTGCTTCAACCAATCTGAACGTTCCGCCTATGGCGGAGAAAAGGCGCAAAACCTGTTTATTGGAGAAAGGGGAACCCCGTTCTCCTATAAACGTTCCTCCCCTATCGTTTCTTTCATCTGGTTGACAAGATCGGTGCTGATGCGGCCAAACGCTTCCCCAATCTGATCCTCCGGCACATATTTAAACCGGCCGATCTCCTCACGAACGGGCAGTGTAACAATTTTCTCGATCTCTCCGCCCTGCCCGAGTGTCTCGTTCGCCAGATCATAAAAATTGAGAATCAACCGCATCATCAGAAGCTGCTTTTGGAGGCTTGTATAGGTATCAACCTCATGAAACGCAAGCTGATGCAGAAAATCCTCGCGGATCGAACGCGCCGTTTCCATTTTCAGCCGGTCGCTGGGGGAAAGTGCATCCATACCGACGAGCTTTACGATTTCGTCAAGCTCGGCCTCCTCCTGCAACAGATGCAGCATCCGCCCGCGCAGCGGCATCCAATCGGCGTCGACATGCTGATGGAACCAGCCGCTGAGCAAATCTGTATAAAGGGAATAGCTCGTCAACCAGTTGATCGCCGGGAAATGGCGCTTATACGCAAGGTTTGCATCCAATCCCCAGAAAACCTTGACGATGCGAAGCGTCGCCTGCGAGACGGGTTCTGAAATATCGCCGCCGGGCGGAGATACCGCACCGATGACGGACAGTGCGCCCTCGCGGCCCTCTGTGCCCAATGAGATCACGCGCCCTGCCCGCTCATAGAACTGCGCAAGGCGGCTGCCGAGATACGCGGGGTAGCCCTCCTCGCCCGGCATCTCCTCCAGCCGGCCGCTCATCTCACGCAGGGCTTCCGCCCAACGAGAGGTAGAATCCGCCATTAGCGCAACGGAGTAGCCCATATCACGGAAATATTCCGCCATCGTGATGCCCGTATAGATGGACGCTTCACGCGCCGCCACCGGCATATCGGACGTATTGGCGATCAGGACAGTGCGCTCCATCAGGGATTTGCGCGTATGCGGATCAATCAGCTCTGGGAACTCGTTCAAAACATCTGTCATCTCATTGCCACGCTCGCCGCAGCCGATATAAACCACAATATCGGCCTCCGCCCATTTGGCAAGCTGATGCTGTGTGACCGTTTTGCCGCTGCCAAATGGGCCCGGGATCGCCGCCACGCCGCCCTTGGCAAGGGGGAACAGGCAGTCGATCACGCGCTGCCCGGTGATGAGCGGCTCATCCGGGGAGAGCTTGCGCCGGTAAGGCCTGCCGCGCCGCACCGGCCAGCGCTGCATGAGGGTAAGCGCCTTTTCTCCCTTGGCCGTTTTCACCGTGCATACCGTGTCCGTCACGGTAAATTCGCCCGCATGGATGGAGGTAACTTCCCCCTCCACCCCATTGGGCACCATGATCTTGTGGACGACAACGTCCGTTTCCTGCACGGTGCCGATGATATCACAGGCTTTCACCTGATCGCCCACCTTTACGCGGGGCTCAAACCTCCATTTGCGGTCGCGCTTGAGGGAGGGCACCTCCACGCCGCGGGATAAATTGTTGCCTGCAACCTTCATGATATCATCCAGCGGGCGCTGGATGCCGTCAAAAATGCTGCCGATCAAGCCCGGGCCAAGCTCAACGCTCATCGGCTCGCCAGTAGATTCGACCGGCGCGCCGGTTCCGAGGCCTGATGTTTCTTCATATACTTGAATCGATGCGCGATCCCCATGCATCTCAATAATTTCACCAATCAGGCGCTGGGAGCTCACCCGCACCACGTCAAACATGTTTGCGTCCCGCATCCCCTGCGCAACGACGAGCGGCCCGGCCACCTTGACAACGGAACCTGTGCTCATAGGTATGACCATTCCTTTCTTGCGCCGAGCCGCAAAATCGCACGGCTTTGCGCAGCCAAAATTTCGATGTGTGAAGCTTGCTTTCGCACTGCGTTTCATGCAGATAAGCGCACCACGCTCGCCTCATTATTTCATGCCCCAATGATATCCGAGCCGACCGCTTTTTCAACGCTCTTGCTCACGCTTCTCAGCCCCAGCCCCGTGTTGCCCGTCACGCCCGGGATCGGGATGATGGCCGGCACGGGCATATGCCGGTATTGATCGATTTCCGCTTCCAACTGGGCGGCCAGCTTTTCCGTCATAAAAATCACCGCATAACCGCCGGAGATCATTTTGCGCAGCGTAGTGGCCGCGCGCTCGGCATCCTCCTCCGGGAAAATTTCCAGCCCCAGGGAGGCGAAGCCGGATACGCTGTCCCGGTCGCCCATGACCGCAATTTTATACATACGCTTCACGCATCCTTTCCCGGATTTGATCTGCCGGAAGCCCCAACCGCTTGCAGGAGAGCAGGATGCGAATGTTTTTGATCTCCGCGTCCCGCGCCACATAATAGGCAATCAACGGGGCAAGCCCGAAGCTCCCCCGCCGCGCCTCGTCAAGCTGCTGCATCAAAAGATCATCGCACCATTTTTCAAACGATGCGAAGCTTTTTGCAAACACGGGCACACACGCCGCATAGGCGGTTTCTGAAAGATACTGCGTCAGCTCCTGCGCACCTCGCCCAGCGGCCGCGATCAAAGCAGATTTGCGCAGTGTTTCGCATTCGCAAAGGGCATCCTGCAAAAAGCGTTCGTCCCGCCCGGTGTGAACGGCACGCAGTGCAATCTTCAAATCTGAAGTTACGCACATGAGCTCCGCGAGCCGTATTGCAAATTTACTGCCTGTTTCCTCCGCCCGGCCTTTGGCTGTTTCCAGCGCGGCCCGATCTAAAAGGGCGTCCGCCCGCTGACCATCCGAAGCGCGCACCAGCAGCTCATAAGCCAGCCGGCCGGGCTGCTGCATCCGGGTGGGCAGCCGGCTGAAACTCCGGTTGGATACCGCCTCCCAAATGAGCTTCACCGGCACCGAATTGGGGTGCATCCAGTAAGGCTCCGGGGATTGATCGCTGACAAGGCTTTTCAATGCGGCCTTCAAGTTATGAAAATCATTCTTTGCCGTCAGGAACGAAAGCTCGCCCACATCCGGAGCCACCTCTGTGAGCAAGCTCCACATCCGTGCTGCCTGCTCGCGCAGCATCTCGTTTGGATCCTCCAGCGCGCCCTGTGTTTCCCAGCCCTGATCCGCCAAAAGCTGCAACGCTGCCCGCAGATCGGGCGCCAAAAGCAATTGCTCCATTTCGTTTTTTCCAATGAAATGCGTTTCATTTGCCCGAATCCGGGCAACGGCAAAGGTATATTCGGTATCTTTCATCGGCATGACATCCTTCCATAAGCGCCGTATTTAAGCAAAGAGTTCCCGGCTCAGAGCATCCTTCACCTGTTCCAGCGACGCTTCCAGCAGCGCCTCAAAGCTGCAATTCACTTCGATATCGCCGTATGCAAGCAAAAAACCGTCGGCAATCTTCGCGTATTGCGCGCCAATGTGAACCTGCGCGCCCTGGTTTTTCAGCATTCCATTCAGCGTATCGGCAAAATCTGCGGGCAATCTTTGCAGATCCCGCTGGGAGAGCAGCAGCTCCCCTTCCCCCTTGCGCGCGTAGGAAAGTGCAAGCGTTTGAAGCACGTTAAAATAATCCCCATCCGGCAATTCCCGCAGCCGGCGCAGCGCCATTGCGATGGTTTCATCGATCAGCTCTGTTTTGGTGCGCAGCAGCAGCCGTTTCACTTCCATCTCTCCCTCGGTTTTTGCCCGTTGGAGCTCGCCTGCGCATTCCCGGCGCGCATCCAATACTATTTCCTGGTAGCGGGCAGCAGCGGCTGCCTGCGCTTCCTCCCGGATTGTTGCGGCCTGCTCCTGCGCCCGTCGGCCAATCTCAGCGCATTCTAAACGGCTCTCTTCTTCAATGGCCGCCTTCATCTCTTCAAGGCCTGTCATTGGCATGACCATCCTTTCTATGGAGCTTGCAGATTGTGCACTGCATTTCCACTTGATCCAAATGGATTACAGATTGAGCACCGTCAGCAGGGAGATCAGCAGTGCAAGCACTGCATATGTCTCAACCAAAACGGCCATTGTGATTGCCTTGCCGTTTTGATCGGGCTTCTTAGCCACCACGCCGATGCCGGCGGCAGCCGTGCGCCCCTGGGCAATGGCGGAAAACAGGCCGACAATGGCAATCGGCAGGCAAGCGGCTAGATACATCAGGCCGTGCGCTGTGGTCAATTCTACCGGATTGCCACCCAGCAGGCCGATTCGGTTTAAAACCAGCACGGCGGTCAAAAGGCCGTAAAGGCCCTGTGTGCCGGGCAAAAGCTGCAACAGCAGAAGCTTGCCGAACTTGCCGGGATCCTCTGCGATCACGCCTGCGGCCGCCTCACCTGCGATTCCAACGCCTTTTGCAGAGCCGATACCTGCCATCAAAGCGGCCAAAACCGCACCCAAAACTGCAAATGCTACACCTAAACTATTCATAATAAAAATCATTCCTTTCGCTGCGCGCAAGGCGCAAATAGTGGTGAAAAAGCGGCGATTCCCGTGAAGCGGAATTTGGCTTCTTCAGAGCCAAAAAAACGCTCTTTCGTGGCGCGAAAGCTTCTTTCGCGCTACGCTTCCTCCTTGAATTTCACATACTTCGTGTGTACGGCAAAGGGCTTGAAGGCGCGGCCTCCACCCTCATAGAATTTGGAAAACAGCTCTACATACTGAAGCCGGTTGGTATGCACATATGCGCCGAGCATGTTAATCGCCATATTGAGCGTGTGCCCGACAATAAAAACGAAGAAGAGCAAAATGCCCTTTACAATCGGATTCTCCGGGATCGTGCCCAACAGGTTTACCACCTGCCCGATCACGCCGGTTGCAAGCCCCAATGCCAGCAGGCGGGAATAGGACAATACGTCGCTAAGGTAGCCGGAGGCCGCATTATACAGCCCGTAAAGCCCCCCGCCCAGGCGGGCAAAGATATTTTTGGAGGTACGGCTCGCCGTCAGAATAATCAGAATCACTCCCACGAGCATCACATACATCCCAATGGTATTCAGGATGGCGGGCACCTCGGTGAGCATGCCTGCGCCTACCGGCGCCGCCCCCAGCACCAAAAGATAAATCGGCGCTGTGTCGCAGAAGGCGTCCCAGCGCTTGCCAGCCGTCCAGAGCTGATAGAAATGCACGCCCAGGCCCAAAAATAAATGCAAAATGCCAAGCCCCAGCGAGAACAGCAGCAGCTTCATCGGGTCGCTCACCGGATCAAACCAGATCGCCATCCGCGGTGCGGGCCGATGCAAAAAGTTTTTGCAAATAACCGGCACAATATCGCCGAACCAGGTGCCGAACAGCGCGCCCCAAAAGATGGTGGACACGCCGGAATAAAGAAACATCTTCATCGTTTTGCGCATGTTGCCTTCCAGCGGGAACTTTTTCAGCGCGAGGGCTGATACAAGCACCATCAGGCAGCCATAGCCTGCGTCGGAGAGCATCAGGCCAAAAAACAAATAGTAGAACACCGCCATGACCGGCGTGGGGTCGATATCCTTCTTCGCCGGCAGGGCATACATCTCTGTGATCGGCTCCATCGGTGAGGAGAACCCATTGTTCTCCAGGAGCACGGGCACATCCTCATCCTCCTCCGGCTCGGAAATCGTGATGGCAACGCGAAAGCGCTGCTCCAGCTCGTTGACCAGCCGGGTGACTTCTCTTTCTGGAAGATATCCTTCGAGGATCATGGTGTTTTTCGTCATGCCCAAACGGTTGAGCACCTCATATTTTTCCTTGCGCATGGTAAAATAATCGATCAGGAAATCAATGCCCGGTTCATAGCCAGTGAAGCCGGCAATCTCCTTGCGCGCCCGGTTTACAGCCTCTTCACATTCGCCCGTGCGCAGCTGCATTGCCCGGATGCACTGCTCCGGCGGCTCCTTTCCCGGGTCGGACGGGCGGGCAAAGCCCTGCGCCCGCAGCGCCTCCTCCACCTGCTGCGCAATGGTATCCAGGCAGATCACCCAAATGCAGGTTTGCTCTTTTGTGGCGAAAGCGACCTCCAATTCAAATGCTGTCGGAGCATTGTCCCCTTCCCGTAGAAACGCCGTGAGCTCCTCAGCGGAGTGGAAGCCGGGCAGGCTGCCTGCAAAGCAGCGCGTGCGGCGCGTTGAGGCGGCCGCCATGGAGACATCCAGCTTTCGCCAGGGCTCCAGCGCATCCATTTGGGTGCGCAGGCGGATCATTTCTTCAGAAGCGTCATGGATTTGTTTTTCCAGCGATACAATATCATAGCACTTCTTGAGCATACGCTCCGCTTGCTCAACCTGCTTGCCAAAAGCTTCTGTGGTGAGCTCGCGCCGCCCCCGTAGGGAGTCGAACAAACCGGTTTTCACCGGCACATAGCGCGCCATGATCTCCTTCGCCTGCTCTGCCAAATTCAAATTTTTTTCAAAAACGCCGATCATCGCCTGTGTGTTGAGGCGCACCAGCTCCTCATCCGTATTATCACAGATTTCCACCACACCCCGGCGCTGCAACCGCTCTACAATCTTTTTGCTATCGCTGAGCAGAGCGGCGATCTCAATGCGCTTCATCTTACATTTTGCCATCAGAGCGTCTCCCTTCTATGGGGTATTGCGGGATTATACAGCGGATTACCGTTGTGGCGGCGCCCAACTGCTTCGCCTGCACGCCATCGCGCAGAGCACTCGCCTGCCTGTAGCCTTCCTGCTCCATTTTGCGCAGGATTTCCTCTGCCTGCTCCTTTGTTTCTCGCCGCAGTACATCCGCTTCCTGGCGTGCCAGATTCGTTTGCTCTGCGAGGAGGCTCGCGCCATCCTCCCGCGCCTGCCGTATCAGCTCCTTTGCCTGCGCGTGAGCCTGCTCCACAGCGAGGTCGGCCTGCCGTTCTGCTTGCAGGATTTCATTGACCGTTTTGGATGCCACAGTATCACCTCCTGCCGGCTTACAGCCGCTCTGTAGCCCTCTTTGCTTCCAGGCTTGGAGCGGCCGAAATTTGAAAATCATTATAGCACATTACAAATAGCTTTTATAGGTTTTCATAAAAAATTCAAGTTTGAAAAACTTTTCTATATAAATTGTTGATATCGCATTTCGAGGACGCATGAAAAACCTCTGGTTCGCATAAAGATTTGTGAGGTGGTTGACATGTTTGTATACTCTGTAAAATCTTCAAAAATTAAAATGGTCATTCTGGTTCTGCTCGTCGTCCTGCTTGTGCTCGCCATGCTTCTCGTAACACGTCTCCACCAGCCGGCAGAAGCCGACAGCGTGCTGAATATCAAGGCGGAAAATGCGGAGCAGCGCGTTGCATTCCTGTCGCAATTCGGATGGAGCTTCGATGAAGATCCGGTTGAGGTTGCAGAAGTGATCATCCCGCCGGAATTTGACGAGGTTTATGAAAAATACAATGCGATCCAAAAGGAACAGGGCTTCGACCTGACGAAATATCAGGGAAAACGGGTCAAACGATGGACCTATGCAATCAAAAATTATCCGGGGTATGCGGCAGACAGCGGCTGCATCCATGCAAACCTACTCGTCTATGAGGGGCAGGTGATCGGCGGGGACGTCTGCTCTGTGGAGCTCAACGGCTTTATGCACGGTTTTGACTATCCAACGGATACCTCCACCCCGCAAACCCCTTCGGAATCCAGCCCCAGTATTTCAGAAACAGCCGCCGGTCAAACCAACGCCGCATAACGGCAGTCCAGATTTCACCACCGCATTCTCAAAATAAAAAGCAATGGACAAATGTAGTCCCCTTAAGGAATCCACATTTGTCCATTGCTTTTTGTTGCTTCGGCAGCCGGCTCATTCTGCCTGCCAAATAGATAGTATTCCAGCAGCCGTTTAGCTGGTTCTCTCCCAAAAATCCGGACACAGCTGGCCCGAACGCCGGCCTACGCTTAAAAAAGCCCTGTGCACACTACCCGCTAGTGCACAGGGCTACTGCTATCGTGCTGTCATTAGAACAAGCAGATCAGGAAGGTCTTCTCCTGAAAGCGCTCCCACTCGCCGCCCTGGAAGGTTTTGTTGCCGGCTTTGTGATAGAGCTTTGCATTGTTTTCAATCAACGAGAAAACATTGCTGCCAAGCTCCGGCGCGTTGCCATCAAAATAGACCTTCATCAGGCGAACATCGCCCCAAAAAGCACGGTCGCCGATATTCGTCAGTGTTTTGGGGAAATGCACCTTTTCCAGCCGATTGCAAGCGGAAAATGCGCCCGCGCCGATGGTTGCAACGCCCTTCATGCTGGCGCTCTCTAAGCGGCCGCATCCGCTGAACGCATAGTCGCCAACCGTACGAACGCTCCTAGGCAGCTTAATGCTCCCCAAACGGCCACAGCCGCTGAACGCGTAGTTGCCGATGGACTGCGTGCCGTTCAGGATAGAAACCCACTCGAGCCTTCCGCAGCCCGCAAAAGCATAGTCGCCGATGACCCTCACATTAGAGGGAATCGTGATGAAAGTGATCCGGTCGCTCTCGTAAAACGCATGATCTTCAATGGTTTTCACCGTTAACGGCAGGTATACATTTTGCAGCCTTCCGATTCGGCTAAAGGCATAGGAGCCAATCACGGTAACGGGCTTGCCCGCAATTCTGGATGGGATGGACAAGATCGCTTTATTTTCGTTATAGGCAGTGATCTTAACCTCCTTGCCGTCATTGATCAGCTCATAGGAATACGGGCCTGAGTTCGCTGCGAAGGCGCTCGTTGCAGCTGCAAAAACAGAGCACAGCATTACGACCGCTAAAATCAGGCTGAGCATTTTTCTGGTTTTCTTCATTTTTTTCACCCTTTCAGATTCATTGCATCTGGCGGAAGCATCGGTTCCCCCTTCCGCCAAATTGTCATTTTTTATTGTACACAAGGAGGTGAGATATGTCAACCATACCTAAAAATAAAACAAGACTATCGATAAAACAATTCATTTTGCATGGCAATCTTGTTTGTGAAGCAAAGCTTGCTTTCACCAGAACAGAGTAAGGGATACACACTGCTTATGAGGGCAGCCATCTGCCGGCTCTTTTTATTACTTACCGGTATGATCGGCATGAAAAGAGCCGCCGCAGAACGCTTTACATTCTGCGGCGGCCTTTTTCCAATATCCACTTTCCTCTCTCGGCACAATGTCCACCCAAATCCATAAGGCGATCTATTCCATACTAAATAACACCGATCCGGTCCAACTCAATTTGGATCAATGTGCGCAGGATCTCCGGAATCATGCAAATTAGACGCCCTAATTCCTCGCAGAGGCTCCTCACCCGATAACTCCCACTGCCCTGCGAAGGGGTGCCGTCATAATTAGAAGCAAATTGGGAAAGCCAGGAAATCATCCCTTCCGGATGTGTAAGCGCGATCGGGCGCCCACAGCCATCCCTTGTTTCCATATTGTAATAGCCGCCGTTGTCATAGGTGAACATATCATAGGTGACCGCAACCCACGCGGCATGGTCGCTCTCCGCCTGCGTACCGTCTGGATTCTTAACCGTGCCGAGCACGGACAGCCGATCATCCGCCGGGCGGCTTGTTACAGCAGTTAAATATTCCCACTCGTATTCTACAAAGGAATAGTAGCCTGCAATAGCATCATACTTGCTGGCAACAAACCACATGGGAATATCTTTTATGAAATGCATCTGTCTTTTGGTAGGCTTAAAAAAAGCAGGGCAAATCGGAAACGCAGCCGCAAAAAAAGAAGGATAAGCGATCGTCATTTTCAGCGTCATCTTACCGCCCATCGAAAATCCGCCGATATAAATCCGCGTTGTATCAATGGTATCCCTGTGCTGTGCAATAAAATCATCAATTGCAGCCTTGAGCGGCACAATCATAGAATCATTCCAATATAGATACTGCTCCTCATGGGAACGCGGCACAAAAAGATATGCTCCGCCCGCGCCGGTAAACCTTTTTTGAAACTCTGCACTCGACCAATAGGCAAAATCATTATTTTTTACTGGCTGGCCCGGCTCACCGCCCTGCATCATTCCATGCAGCCAGATCACCAGCGGATATTTCTGTGTGTCACCCTTTTCGGCGGGCGCATAGTAGGAGTAGTCGATCGCATACCCACCCGCTTCCGGCCCGCAGCCGCTTTCAAACTGGCCGCGCAGCGCCTCAATTCCGGCGGAAAGAGGAAGCGCCTGCTTCCCCGGCGCCGCCTGCACCGGCATCGCCGCTGCGATCAGCAGGCAGGCGATAAGCAAAATTGCGGTAATTCTTCTGGTTTTCACCTTCTGTATCCCCCTTTCTGTAATTAAGATAATTCTATATCGTCAAACAAAACTTGTCAATCGGTATAATATCGGATGATTCCTTTGCTTTATATAAGACGTTTTGCACAACAATCCGCCTTTTACCAGTTCATACCTCCGCATTTTCCTGCCGCGCCGCAATCGCCGCATTGACACGCTCGCGCAGCCGAAGGAGGAACGCCGCCCTGCGCGGATAGCTGCTAAAGGTAATCCGGCCGCGCAGGCCTCCCTCCAGCAAGCGCATCACAAACGCCCGCCCATAGAGCGATTCACACAGCTCCAGTGCGCGCTGATCCTGCAACGCCTCGTGAAACACAACCAGCCGCAGCGATTCCCATGCCGTCCCGTCCGGCGCGGGATAAACGGAAAACGCGTCGCCCGACGGCACCATATAATCGCCATCCGTCACCAGGAACGGGTTGACCGCATGGCGCGATAACTGTGAAAAATAAAAATTATATCCCCAATGGAGGAAGCCTTCTATTCCATATTTATAAAACTGTGTTCCAATGATGCGGTTATTCACAGACGGCATGGATAAAAAACGGTTGCTCACCCCATTCGATTGCCCACAACAATAATACGTCCACAAATGGGGCACGCTGTGCTCAAGGAAAGGCTCGATGTGATCGTTGGACGGGATTGGGCATTCGGATACCCCCTGCCTGTAAAATTCATAGCTAGAAAGCGCATCCATGATTGGATAGCCCTTCAGCCGCTCTTCCACGATTCGCTTCGCGGCCTGATAATTGCCGAGGCTATCCTCTGACGGCTCGTCGGAAATATGGAAGCGGCAGCGGCTGTCTATTCCCAGTTCCTTTAAATGCGGAATCAGCGCGTCCAGAAACGCGTGTAAAAATGAGGCGTATGCCCGCCGCCTCTGTTTCCCAGCCGAAAATACGCTTTGTCCGCCCCTCCACCCGGGCGACTATTTTCGGCGCGTGCGCTGCGCCCCATTGCGTAAAGAAGTGGGAAATTTCAAATTGCTCAAACCCCAGCCGCAGGCACAGATGCACCCAGCGATCCAACTTCTCAAATCCAAAGCGGTATTTCCCGCCCTCTACCGTCACATCGACCAACTGTACCGTGGGACGCTCCGCGCCGACCGCCGTATCCAGCGGTGGAGTGAATACCGGAGTGAGCACCATATTCATTCCATAACGGCGCGCAGTGCGCAAAAAGTTTTCAATGATTTCCCAATGGCGTTCACTGAACACGTGCGCCCCATAATAAACGGCCAGACAGTCGCAGTGGAACCACTGTGTAAAGGTAAGCCCCTGTGCAGGTAAATCCATCCCGATCACCGTCAGCGCCAGCGTCTCCCGGGCAAGCAACATGCTATTTTCATCTAATAATTCCAGTTCGATTTTCTGCTCACCGGTAGGCATCCCCACGTGCGGCTCTATCGTAAACCAAAGGTTGCGCAGCTGGCCCGGCACGAGCGGAATCTCCCGGCCCTCTGCCAACGGCTCCAACAAATCCGGATAAAGCCCCGGTGTGCGGCGCAGGTACTCCCGCCTACGGGCGTCCCCGTAACAGGGGAACATGGAGGGCACTTCCCGCACCAGCTTAACTTCCAAATAAGCCGCTAGGGCGGATTTCACCCGGAGGTAAACTTCCTTTTTATCCTTACATGTTCGATCCTGTAGCTGCATGGCGAGCTGAAAGGAATATCGTTCGTTGCGCAGCATGGAGGCCTTTTTCAGGCGCGGATGATCGGAGAGCGCTTCATCGTGGAAGCATTTTTCGAGAGAGGAGATGATTTTAGCATTCAGTTTGGCAGCCATAGGGCACACCCTTTCCATCCATATCGATTTTAATTGGTTTGGGAAAGCGGTTTTCGTAATTTCCTCAATGAATCCGGTAAAAAGCCCTTCCCCTTTTCCTGCTTTCTCTGTATTATATAGAAAAATAGACTGGCGAGCAATAGGAACAGGAGGCCTTTCCATGAATCCAAAAAACCGCTGCATCTGCCCCGCGGCGCAGCTCTATACTGTGCGCGATTTTACCAAAACCCCGGAGGCGATTGAAACAACGCTTCGCAAAATAAAAGCGATTGGCTTTCAGGCGATTCAGATTTCCGGATTTGGGCCGATTGAGCCGGGCCGCCTCGCCGCGCTGGTGGCGGAGCTCGAGCTTGACGTGTGCATCACACACAGCCCATGGGAGCGGATGCGCGATGATCTGGACGCCTTGATCGCGGAGCACCGGCTCCTGCACTGCGATACCATCGGCCTGGGGTATTTGCCGAGCGAGTATCACGGCTCCGTCGCGGGCATTTCCGCCTTTCTCAAGGATGCGGGTGAAATCGCAAAACGGATTGCGGATGCAGGACTTCGCTTTGCCTATCACAACCACGCCTTTGAGCTGGAACGGCTGGAGAACGGCAGGCTGAGGCTTGACATGCTGATTGAGGATTCCGACGAAAAAGAGTTCGGCTTCATCCTCGATACCTACTGGCTCCAATACGGCGGCGTCAATCCTGCGGAGTATATCCGCCGTGTTGCCGGGCGCATGAAGGTTTGCCATTTTAAAGATTATGCGGTCATAGACAATACGCCAACCTTCGCGGAAATCGGCTGCGGTAACCTGAATCTTCGGGAGGCATATCACGCCTGCCGGGAAAGCGGCGTGCAATATATTGCCATTGAGCAGGATACCTGCCCACGCGACCCGTTTGATTGTTTGCGGGTAAGTTTGGAGAATTTGAATAAAATTTTATCAATAAAATGATTTCACAAATAGCCCTTCATTCATTTCAGGAATTTTTTATATTGCAAGTATTTATTTGGAACATATTGCAAAATAATATTGTAAATTTTAATCAATCTGTCAATATCAATCATTTTATTTTTGTGATATAATTGCAATATAAGGAATATCATTCCGATTGCCCAAACGATTATCAGATGGGAAACGAACCGGCAGATCTTGAAGGAGACAGGCTTTACACGGGAAAACGACCCGGCCTTTGAAGCGATTCTGGATGCGATGGAGGGCGGCTCTGCATTTAAAGTAATAACGCAGTATATCAAAGAGACGCCATCCGGGCAGAAAATACAAATGAAAAGAATCTTTTGAGCTTGCCGTCATGGAAGAAGCCTCAAAACAAAACCGCCAGCTGCGCGCCCCTAGCGAAGATTACGGCGGTACGGAAGAACCGCCATCCAGCTACGACGGTTATGTGAGAATGGGCATACATATATGCACACAGTCAACGGAACGAGGCATTACTACGGATCTTTTGGACAGCGGATTATACGGAGCGCTATGCCGCAACGAATAAAACTTACTAGAGAAGTGAGTCGGAAGAATGGGATGCCCATACGGTTGAGCGTTTCCACGACGGTTTTTATTACAAATTTCATCTACCGTCAGATGCCGTTTTATCAGGCGGTCAAATTATTTATATACGCTTCCAAATTACAATCTGTGGCCTTGGGGAATCAAAAAACAACAGTACCAATTCTTTTCATATTACTTTAAAATACGCGCATACCCGTTTACGCATTTCATCTGATCTTTCCTTTAGCTGGTCAACGGGAGGAAAATATCCTGGTGTTACCTTCTCATTGGCACCGAGTATCGGTACAACCTACTACGGATTACCATGCAAAGTATCTTAATATAACAAAGGGGGATGTGCTGAAATGCTGAAAGGCATGCGATTTACGTTCGCTTTTTTGCTTACAGCTATACTTGTTTTTGTTTTTTCTTTTCTCATTGGCCTATCAATCAGCGAATCCATCTTCGGCGCCGCGATCGGCACCGCACCTATTCTCCTGGCCGTTTTGTATTATGGCTTCGGCTGGACCGCGAGAGAAGAAAAGCACGAGCTACGCGCTATTCAGACCGAAAGCCAGCTCCATGAAATACGGGAACAACTCGCCGAGCTGAAAGCGCAGAACGCCCGGCTGATTGCGCTGCTGGGCGCTCCGTCCGATCCGAAGCCGTCCGGGCCGAATGCCGGAACAGCGCCGGAAACGCCGAACCCTGACCAAACGCAACAATAAAACCAGCCGAACTGCCGCCGCGCCGGAAACATTGGTTTCCAGTGCGGCGATTCTATTTTTCCGGCCTGTCTGGCAAAAAAATCATCCGCCTCATGCAGCTAAACAAAGCGCTTCTGCCCGTTTTCACTCCCCTTTTATCAACTCCACCAAAAACCGCCGCAATTTTCCAAAAAACATTGGTTAAGGATTTAACAATCATTTCTTTATTTTTTGAAATCCGCAATTAAATCCTCTGCATTTCGGATAAAATAGAATGGGTCAGTTTGGGGCTGGTCTCTCATCGTCTGGTTCTGATCAGGCAGGACGTTTGCCGCCCCATAATGGCAGTTTCCACAGGAATTGCGGGCTTTGCCCCTCCTTGCGAGCCTGCCGTTACTTTTTATCTGGGACGTATGGAGGTTACAAAATGAAAGTACAGTTTACCGAAACGGTTCTGCGCGACGCGAATCAGTCCCTGATCGCAACGCGTATGCCGCTTTCCGAGTTCAAACCAATTCTTGGCAAACTCGACGAAGCCGGCTACTATTCCCTTGAGTGCTGGGGCGGCGCCACATTCGACTCCTGCCTTCGCTATCTGGGCGAGGATCCGTGGGAACGGCTGCGCACCATCCGTGAAGCCTGCCCAAACACCAAGCTGCAAATGCTTCTCCGGGGCCAGAACCTGCTGGGCTATAAGCATTATCCGGATGACGTCGTGCGTAAATTCGTGCGCAAGAGTGTGGAAAACGGCATTGACATCATCCGCATCTTCGATGCGCTCAACGATTTGCGCAACATCGAAGTTGCTGTGGATGAAACGCTTAAGGCAGGGGCGCATGCGAGCGGCACAATCTGCTTCACGATTAGCCCCATTCACACGCTGGACGCCTACGTTAAAATGGCCAGAGAGATGGAGAAGATGGGCGTGCAGTCCATCTGCATCAAGGATATGGCCGGAATTATGGGCCCGCAGGAGGGCTATGACCTCGTGAAGGCCCTGAAAGAGAATGTAAAGGTTCCGATCGTCGTGCATACCCACTGCACCACAGGCCTTGGCCCGCTCACGCTGCAAAAAGCTGTGGAAGCCGGTGCGGATGTGATTGACACCGCCATCTCCTGCTTCTCAGGCGGCACAGCTCAGCCCGCTACCGAAACGCTCGCTTATGCGCTGCGCCAGGAGGGCTATGAAGTATCGCTCGACGATAAAAAGCTCAAGGAAATCAACGATTTCTTCAAGCCGATCCGCGCACAAGCGCTGGAAAGCGGCCTTTTAAACCCCGTAGTGCTCTCCACAGAGACAGACGCGCTGGTTTATCAGGTGCCCGGCGGCATGCTCTCCAACCTTGTCGCCCAACTGACCGCGCAGAAATCACTTGATAAGCTTGATGAAGTGCTCGCGGAAGTGCCGCGCGTGCGTAAAGATCTCGGCTACCCGCCGCTGGTCACGCCGATGAGCCAGATGGTAGGCGTGCAGGCAACGGCAAACGTGCTTGCGGGCGAGCGGTATAAAAATGTATCCAAAGAGATCAAGGCCTATCTGCACGGTGAGTACGGCCGCGCTCCAGGCGAAATCAACAGGGAAATCCAAGAAAAAATTCTCGGCGATGAAAAGCCAGTTACCGTGCGCTATGCCGACCTGTTGGAGCCCGGTTTTGAAAAGGCGAAGGCTGAGCTCGGCGAGCGTGCCAAATCCGATGAGGATGTTCTTTCCTATATCGCATTCCCCGCGCAGGCGGAAAAGTTCTTTGACAATCGCGAAATACGCGAAAAGAACACCTTCTCCTATTCCATCGAGCAAATTGACTGATAAGGAGGCTAATGCCCTATGCTGGCAAATCAGACCATTACAATTGGGGATTCCCTCTTGATCGCGCTCGTAGGGATTGCAGTTGTTTTAATCGAGCTTGCGCTCCTGGCCGTTATCATCATGCTGCTCTCCAAGGCAATCCGGCTTTTGGAACACAAGGGCGCGCGCGATAATAAAGCCGCTGTGCAGCCGGTGGAGACGCCGCAGGTCATCCCCATCCAGGCCGCCCCCGCCGCTGTAACAGCTCCCCCGGCAGTGATTGAAAACGGAATCCTGCTCGTCGATACGGATGAGCAAACCGCCGCCATGCTAATGGCAATCGTCAGCGATCAAACTGGTATTCCGCTCGAGCGGCTGCATTTTCAATCCATCCGTCAGGTTACCGTTGACAGCAAAACACAAGCGGTGCTTCTGGCAATCATCAGTGACAAGACCGGTATCCCAGCCGATAGGCTCATCATCAAATCGATAAAAGCGATTGACTAAGAGGAGGAACTCAAAATGAAATACATGGTCACATTAAACGGTAAAAAGTACGAGATCGAAGTGGAAGAGGGCCAGGCAATCGTCAACAGCGTTACAACCGCCCCCATGGCAGGCGCTCCGGTTGCCGCTGCCCCCGCGGTAGCTCCCGCCCCTGTGGCCGCTCCCGCTGCTCCTGCTGCCGCCCCTGCCCCTGCCGCTGCACCCGCTGCACCCGCTGCGCCTGCCGCTCCGGCAGATGGCACAAACGCTGTGTGCCCAATGCCCGGCACGATTTTAGACGTAAAGGCATCGGTTGGTCAGGCTGTTAAAGCCGGTGACGTGCTGTTCATTCTGGAAGCCATGAAGATGGAAAACGATATCGTCTCCCCTGCTGACGGCACCGTCAAGCAGATTCTCGTTTCCAAGGGCAGCACCGTTTCGACAGACGACGTGCTCGCGGTTATCGGTTAAGCGGAGGGAATTCCGCATGAATATCTTAGAAATTTTTAAACAGTTGATCGAAAGCTCCGGCTTTATGGCACTGACGTGGCAGCAGGCCGTGATGATTGGTGTATCTTTCATCTTCCTGTTTTTGGCAATCGTCAAAAAATTTGAACCGCTGTTGTTGCTTCCGATTGCCTTCGGCATGCTGCTGGCGAATCTGCCCGAGGCCGGGCTCATGCAGCCGGGGCCGACACTGCTGGAATCCGGCGTGTTGTATATCATTTATCAGGGCGTTAAGAGCAGCGTATTCCCCTGCTTAATTTTCCTTGGTGTTGGCGCCATGACGGATTTTGGTCCTCTGCTTGCAAACCCCTCGAGCCTCCTGCTCGGCGGCGCGGCGCAGCTGGGCATCTATGTTGCCTTTGTCATCTCGATTGCAACCGGCCTGTTTACGCCTGCACAGGCGGCCGCAATCGGCATTATCGGCGGAGCGGACGGCCCTACGGCCATTTTCCTCGCCACCCGGATCGCCTCTGAACTGCTTGGCCCAATTGCGGTTGCCGCCTATTCCTACATGGCGCTCATCCCGCTAATTCAGCCCCCGATCATGCGTTTGCTGACCACCAAAAAAGAGCGTGAGGTCAAAATGGAGCAACTGCGCAAGGTCAGCAAAACGGAGAAGATCATCTTTCCGATTATCGTAACTGTAATCTGTGTACTACTGATTCCGGATGTTGCCCCGCTGATCGGCATGTTGATGCTCGGCAACCTCTTCCGCGAAAGCGGCGTGACCGACCGCCTCAACGATACGGCGCAGAACGCGCTTTGCAATATCGTTACGATCATGCTCGGCGTTTCCGTTGGCGCAACAGCCAACGGCGCAACCTTCCTAAAGGTGCAGACGCTTGCCATTGTAGGCCTCGGCCTTGTCGCCTTTGCGTTCTCTACAGCAGGCGGCGTGCTTCTGGGCAAGCTGATGTTCTACATTACAAAAGGCAAGGTAAACCCCCTGATCGGCGCGGCTGGTGTTTCCGCTGTTCCGATGGCGGCGCGTGTCGCCCAAAAGGAAGGCCGCAAAGCCAACCCCACCAACTTCCTGCTCATGCACGCAATGGGCCCGAATGTGGCGGGTGTGATCGGTTCCGCAGTTGCGGCGGGCTTCATGCTGTTGCTGTTCCAGGCAAAATAACAAACGCGCATGCACCAAGGTCGAATGATAAGCCCACATGTTTTCTAAAAATGAGAAATAATTCTAAAAGGGCCCGTTGCAGAATGATAAACATTTTGCAACGGGCCCTTTTTCCTTAAAATTAAACGTTGTATAAAAGCCGTATTGTCTTTATCCAAGTATATGTATATGTGCCAAACGGGAATGTCCAATTGCTCCCATTATACGATGCGAGCTTAAAGCATTCATAAGCCGGATCCATAATTTGGACGGCAGTCTGTGTATCCGAAAACAGATAGCCGGTGAGAGCTACCGCATGGTATTCATAACGCAGAAATCCATTTGGCCTTCTGCATTGCAGGTACGCAGGATCAATATTATTGATAACCGTTATGATATCGGCTTGAGAAAGAACATTTTTGATAGTCGGCACATAGGGCGAGCCCAGATAATGCTCTAAAGCCGACTTTGCCTCGTTATTCGTACCGCCGTCATCGTAACCGATCCCCATATAATCCGCTACGTTTTGTGCCGTAAGAGTGCCCCAAGTATCCGGTTTTTCATATCTGCACATGGAGGCGACCACCGCTGCCCAGCACAATCCGTGCTGCCGGCCATCCACGTTTTGATCCACAATATCATAAGGCCGATAATTGGAAAGATAGTTTTCTCCTGTTATCGCCGGGCTAGATCGAAGCGTATTGGATTCACGATCCTGCTCCTCCTGTTCTCGCAGGGCGTTATCCGCTAAGGCCGTAAAGGGTTCATTGATTTCGCCCAGCCGCAGAACCGCCTCGTCAGAATCGAGATCAAACGATAACATAGATGATTCTATCGGAGAGCGGTAAGCGCTGTTTGGCCCTGTATTTCGGCCATGCAAGGTAAAAACATCGCCCTCGGCTGAAACAGCCAGCAGAGTATCTCCGTCCTGTAGCAGCAATACCTCCAATTCATTTTGGTCAATTGCTTGATTCAAAAGCGGTGCAAAATCTGTTCCCAAGGTGGCAGAAATCCGCCCATTTTCCTTCATAACAGTGAAAATCGCTGCTACCTGATTGGTTCCATCCACAACAGGGAGGTAAACCACTTGCGCATTGCTCCCACCCCCTTCAGCATTCCTGAAAGCCACCGGAGATAACAACGATAGTTCAGAGGGATCGGCAAGCTCCACCCCATATATCTCAGAATGCTCTAGGAAGTGGCGCATCAGAAATCCGTAATGCTTTTCAATGCATGTCTCAATGTCTGCCGTTGTAACCACAGAACCATTTGCGCCGCCCGCTGCAAACCCTGAAACCGATAGAGAGAGCAGCATGAGAATAGCGATAAGCGCGGCCAGAAACTTTTTGATGCCAATCGGATGCTTTTTCATTACGACTTTTCTCCTTTCTTTGTTTTGAACCGGATGAATCTCTTTTTCAGCATTCGTTTTTTGTGATCTGATCACCTCCCGTTGCATTGGGCTAATTTAATCAAACATCAGCTGTGTAATTCCATGCTTTTTTAAATAGCGGATAGAAGTAACCGATGTGCAGAGAGTAACGACAAAAACAAGCAAGAATGAACATAAAATTTCCAATGGATTAATAAAAGTTGCGATATCATCCATTTTGCCGAATACGATCTGGATGGTAGCGTATACGGCAGGAACCGAAAGCAAGATGCCACACAGGGCAAAATAAACAGATTTCAATGCAATTAGCCCTTTCAGCCGCGGCAGGCTTAAGCCGTTTAGGCGAAGCAGTGCGTAATATTTCCTTTTGCTAAATAATTCTATCCTTTCCTCGATAATCAAAATGATAATAATCACAAGCGCCATCATGCCGACCAGCGTTTGATATAATACCTTCAAAATGATCTGAAGCTCTCGGAATTCCTCCTGCTCTGCCGCATTATTACGAAAATCAAACCCTTTGAGAAGGCCTGCATAATATTGTATTTCCGGCTCGAAGTCCTGATAGGAGACCCCCTGTTTTAAGGAAATTCTGATGCGTGAATGGGTTGGTGCGATATTTAATGATTGGAAGGATTCATTCGCCCCGATGAGCGTATATGCCATTGGTGGGACGCTGAGCGTATCAAACCAAGCAATACGCTGATAAATAATTGCGCCAATTTTTACAGAAGCATCCTTTCGCACCAGGTTGGAGCGAGCCTGCTCTTCAGTGATATAGCCATTCATACCTGTATTTTTAGGGACTAATTGTATGAGATGCAGCACATCGCCTACCGCGTAATGGGATTCCTTAAACTGGCCCTCAACGCCGGTATACTCTTCTGGTGTTAAAAAATTCTGCTGAGAATATCCATCCATTTGAACAAACTCATAGGTGGGAACCATCAGAATAACTTCCTCACCACTCCGAATCTTCTCAACATTGATTGATCCGCTCATCACATATTGTTCCATTGATTTTAATTCTTCCTCTGAATACCCTAGATATTGAACGGATCGTGTCGGCAACGTAATATTAAAAAGATCTTTTAAAGAGGCATTCATCTCGGCATCGTTCATATAACAGCTGTTATATGGATCTTCTTCTGCGCTGGGCGCATCCAGCAAATAAAGTTCGTTTGAATCTAAATACTCGTTGACCATGCGGATTTGGGGATTTCTTTTTAATTGATCCGTTATATCATTCGAAATAATCTTTTTATAATCAGGTACATAAATTTTTGCCTGATCATCGGGGACTATTACCACACGGTTCAAATCTCCCTGATCATCCACATACGAAGTGTCTGTAATAGACTGATTGGTAAGGAATTCATAATCGAAATCATGGGACATCTCGCCGCGCCCTTCCTGCATCTGCGAAGAAAATATTTTAATATAAACAGAATAAAAATTGAACAGAGACAGGCAGCATGCAATCAGCAAAGCCACAATAATCGATTTTTTCAAATGCGATTTCAAATCCAGAAACGCTAGATGCGACAGGCCTGTTTTTCGATACTTTTTTCCCGAAGATTTTTCTCTATGTAATTGTTCTGTATCAGCAGGAGAAAAAAGGCTGATTGGAGAAAGGCGGTTTATCTTTCTGATGCTCCATAAGCTACCCAAAAACACTGTTACCACACAGATGAAAATGCTGATTCCAACTGCCTTCCCAGATAGAGCGATACTATGATCGAGCCCGATAAAACGGTTAAATAAAAATACGGCAATCCAGGATATACCATACCCAAGCATCAGCCCCAAAGGTATGGCTAAAACCAGCAAAATCACAATTTTAAACAGAATAAAAGCAACACTGTCCGCCTTTGTCATATTCAGGCATCTAAAAATTGCAAGCTTACGCTGCTGGCTATCAATAAAATAGGTAAAGATATAGATATTCAGAAAAAAGGAGCATATTGACGTTAAAATCACCACTGCTGTAGGAACTGTATATTTTTCGCTTCGATCATTTACAGCACGGTTCGCATTGGCGACAAGATTGGGTATGTTATGATAATCGGCCTGTCCGAAAGCGGTTGATGTATCCAGGAGCAAATGGCGCTGGTAAACAGCCGGATTTTCTTGCGCTTCTTCTAGGCTGATTAGCGCATTGGGTAAAAGAGCTTCTCCATTTTTCGGCTTTTCCCATCTGGCGGAATAGTCGCTGATCAGGCCGACCAGCGTATAGCTTTGATCCCCAACCGTAATAGTTTCTCCTAATTTGTTTAATTCAGGGAACTGATAGATAAGGGAATTACAGAGCGCCAGCTCCCCCCTATGCTGTGGCAGCCTGCCCTCTAGCAGCTTCATGCTACTCAAATCAATCGCCGCCTCATCCATATAGCCGATCGTCAATTCTGCTTTACCAGCCTCATCCTGGCGAAATACGGATACGGTTCCTACCTGTTCGATGCCCTCTGTGGGAATGGCTTCCTTTATATCATTCCGCGTATTTTGCAAGCCGCCGGCCTGCTTCTCTGCATGGTAAAGGATATCATCAAAATATCCATATACTTGAAAAGATTTTTCAAGCGCACCATTCATAAAAGAATTGGAAACGGTAAAAATCACAATCGGCACCAAAAAGGAAAACAGGATTCCAAAAGCCAGAAGCGCCGAATTCCTCGAGCGAAAGGTGTCTTTGAATGAAAGACGTAATATCTGTTTCATAGAATCTCCTTCTACATCATCGTGATGAATCTTTCAGCAGATTGGAAAAAACACCTTAAAGCAGACCTTTGTCGTCAACAATTTTCCCATCGTCAATGGTTAGAATCCGTTTTGTACGATTGGCGAGTTCCAGATTATGCGTTACCATCACATAAGTTTGATGCAAGTTTTTATTTGTTTTAATCATAAATTCAAAAATGGAATCGCCGGACTGCTTATCCAAGTTCCCAGTCGGCTCGTCAGCCAAAATGATCGCAGGCTTTGTAATCAGTGCTCTCGCAATTGCAACACGCTGCTGTTGCCCTCCAGACAACTGATAGGGGTAAAACTTCAGCCGCTCTTCAAGCTCAAGTAATGTGATAATTTCAGCCTCGTAATCCTTATCATATGCCATCTTGCCCAAATCCAACGGCAAACGAATATTTTCCAAAACAGTCAATTCATTGATCAGATTATAGCTTTGAAAAATAAAACCGATGTGTTTGCTTCTGAATTTTGTGAGCGCAGCATCCTGCAACTGATTGATATTGATTCCATTGATTAGGACGCTCCCCGCTGTAGGCTGGTCAATACCGCCTAGCAAGTGAAGCAGCGTTGACTTGCCGGATCCGCTTCTCCCCACGATCGAAGTGAACTCCCCGGACGCAACGCTGATATTAACATGATCAACGCCCATCACAATATTTTTGCCCTGTCGGTATTCCTTTGTAAGATCCTTTGTCTGAATTGCGGTTTCCATATGCCAACCTCCATTGCATCATCGATAGGAAATTCAATGAATCAATTCTGATCATGCTACGCCAAAAATGCCACGGCAGTTGCATTGAACGTGTGCGAAATGAACTGCCGTGGCACAACCTAGCTTAATTTAAAAATCAAAGGGCATCCATGCGGTGCAATTGTACTTCGTCCCGTCAATCCAGTAATACCCAAATGACTGACCAGATTTGAAAATCAGGTAACTCGATCTGCTTTTGGCCTCAGCTCCTCGATTTTCGATCCTGTCCCCATACTGAATGTTTCCGCTTTTTACCTGCCAGGTGATCTGCGCACCAATCAGTTTGGTTGTCGTGTCCTGTGTTGTGCTTGCATAGCAGCGTTTGCTCTCGTTGCCATGCCAGAACACGATGCCGGCAGATGCCGAAAGCGCCATAGTCGTCAGAACCATAACCGCAACAAGCGCAGTGGCTACAAGCTTTTTGAACTTCTTCATTGTGAAAGCCTCCTTATCACTTTATGTTCAATAAAAACCGAGCATCTCGCACACTAGATATCCGGCCTTATTTTACAAATACGCCCATTTAAACACATAATACATCTAAACTATTTGCATCTGTTTATTATATTTTAATATATATTTTAACTAATGTCAACCATAATTTATATAATATGTTTTATTTAGTTGGCATTAAATCCATAAATCAGCATTTAACTTTTGAGCATAAAAATACCCCAGGAGAAATGACCGGGGGTTGTAAGAAAGTAATATCGTATTTTTGCAGGAACGGCATGGCTTCGGTCATGCCGTTTCCTCCTTCATCAGTTCATTCAGCGGGATAAAGCCCACAAGGTCATAGGAAATGCGGATGTTCTGCCGCCGTTTGCCGCTGCTCTTGTCGGGAGCTTCAATATAAACTCCCTTAACAAGTTCCCGCAGAGCATACGGGGTAAGCTCGTCCAAATCCTTGTATTTGTGTACCCTCTGGATAAACTGCTCCAAATTTTCAATCTGTCGTTCCTGTACTTCAATATCCTGCTGCAAGGTCTGGATTTCCACTTTAAGCTGCTCCTGCTCGGTTTCGTAGCTTCTGCTCATCATGGAAAATCGTTCATCGTTGATGCGTCCCGCCACATTGTCCTCATAGATGCGGATAAACAGGCGGTCGAGCTCTCCCATGCGCCGCTGCGCCTGTTCCAGACGCTTGACGCTTGCACAGATTTTTTCCTCGCTGGACAGCAGAAGCTTGTGTTCCATAACTGCCCGGAAGTGATTCTCATACCGTGTCACATAGAAGATGACCGCTTTCATGTGCATCCAGACCAAATCTTCCAGAACAACAGCCCGGATGAAGTGCGCCGAACAACTTCCCGTATTGCTTCGGTAGTTGGCGCATACAAAGTGATCCTGCCGCTTCTCGAAGTAATTGGTGGTGCAATACCGCATTTTCGCTCCGCAGTCGGCACAGTAAACCATGCCGGAGAACAGACTGCTCTTGCCTGTTTTCGTTCTGCGGTGACGCTGCTGCCGGATCTCCTGCACCTTGTCAAAGACTTCCTGCTCGATGATCGCCGGATGGGTATTGTAGAAAACCGCCTGTTTGTCGAGGGGCGTTTCCCTCTGCTTCTTGTCCCAGATGGAATTGGTGTAGGTCTTGAAGTTGACCGTACAGCCTGTGTACTCCCGCCGTTCCAGAATGTGAACAACGGTGTTGGTGTTCCAATGGTAGGGAACATCGGTTTCGGGGCTTGGAGTTTTGATGCCCGCCCTACGCTTGTAAGCGGTGGGGTTAAGCACCTTTTCCTCCTGCAAGAGCTTTGCGATCTGCATCGGTCCCCGTCCCTCCATGCACAGCTTGAAGATACGCTTCACTACCATTGCCGCCGCTTCATCCACGATCCACTTGGTTTTGTCTGCCGGATCTTTGAGATACCCAAACGGAACATTGGTTGTTAGCGGTACACCACGCTCACCCTTTGCTTTCTGCACAGCCCGGATTTTGCGGCTTGTATCTTTTGCGAAAAATTCGTTAAACCAGTTTTTGATACCGGCAATATCGCTGTCTGTGCTGTTGGGGTCGATGGTGTCAAAATGGTCGTTGATGGCAATATACCGCACATTGTACTTTGGAAAAGTAAAGTTAATATAAAGCCCGGTCAGCGAGGAATTTCGTCCCAGTCTGGATAGGTCTTTGGTGATACAGACTGCCACCCGTCCCGCTTCGATCTCAGCAAGCATGGCTTGGAAGCCGGGGCGGTCATAGTTCGTGCCGCTGTACCCATCGTCCACGAAAAAGTTCGGATTCGGAAAGCGATTTTCTTTAGCGTACTGGAGCAGGATCATTTTTTGATTCTGGATGGAATTTGACACATCTTCTTTGCCGCCTTTTTTATCCTCTTTCATATCTTCCACGGATAGACGGCAGTAGAGTGCGGTGATTTTATCAGTTGCCCGTAACATTTCTGTTTCCTCCTTCAAAGGGGCAACTGCCAGTACAGGATTGGTTGCTTCTATTGTACCAAGATTCTGTGAATTTGTCATTCGCTATCCTCCAACTTTTCTGTAAACTTTTCAGCCATAATACGCTCCATTTTCTTATCCAGCGTTTCCGTTCCGTCATAAGTGCCTGTGACAGAGTAGATCGTGCCGCCGATCTCTTTCTGCAAGGTGAACTCCGGCAGCCAGAAAGCGGATGGATTTTTCACACGGATGTGTCCATCCTCGTCAAACCAGAAATTGTGTCTGGGATGGTCAGGCGGCAGCGGTGTGGGTTTAAGATAGGGGTCGGGGTTGGAGAAGTAATATCCCTCCGGCTCGTCATGCTCCTGCGGCTCCCATGCCTCGATTTCTGCCAAAAGCTCCGGGTCGATTTCATGTTCAAATGGTTTCTTCTTGCTCATAAGTGCCTCCTAAAAATGTGTAAAGATTAGTGTTCGATTTCTTGTTTTTTCTGCCGTGTAACAGCGTTCTGTCGCTCCTGCTCATGGATGACCTGCTCCACCTTGTATTTGATCTGCCAGAGCTTTTTCACCTCCGCATAGATGTGAGAAAGCTCCGCTTGCCCGGTCTTGTACTCCTGTTCCAGACGGTCACGCTCTTTGCGCCATGCGGTGATAGGCAGCTTGCCATCCTTGAAATGCGGTTTTAACTTGCGCTCTGCCATGTGATACAGGTGGAGTGCGTTTTCATTTTCGGACATAAACTGCTCCCGCTTGCCTTTCCATTTGATGGTCGCCAATTTGTCGGCAATGGGCTTACCCTCAGTGTAAAACTGCACCATACGGAGACGCTCGTCCAATTCTTTCATGCGGT